>OLRT01000274.1_pt1 | contig 40574 bp, 38 predicted proteins | sample 1672021 | NCBI WGS metagenome assembly OLRT01 (sample SAMEA3136637, study PRJEB25190) | human gut metagenome | reverse complement strand
ACCAGAGAGGAATTCACCATGCTGACCGTTGCCACCACCCCCGACCAGGCGAAAGATGTTATCCGCGAGTGGAAGGCCCAGGGGCTTTCCGTAGGCTTGGTGCCCACCATGGGCTACCTGCACGAAGGCCACCGCAGCCTCATCGAGCGCGCCGTGGCGGAAAACGACCGCGTCATGGTCAGCGTGTTCGTCAACCCCATCCAGTTCGCTCCCGGCGAGGACTTGGAAAGCTACCCGCGCGACTTCGAGGCCGACAAGAAGCTTATCGAGGCCGCCGGCGCCACGCTGGTGTTCCACCCCGAGCCGTCCGACCTGTACTACCCCGACGCCTGCACGTTTGTCAACGTTGAGGGCATCACCGGCGAGCTGTGCGGCAAAACGCGCCCGACGCACTTCCGCGGCGTGTGCACCGTGGTCAGCAAGCTCATGAACATCTCGCAGGCCGACCGCGCTTACTTCGGGCAGAAGGACGCGCAGCAGCTGGCCGTCATCCGCCGCATGGTGCGCGACCTGAACATGAACGTGCAGGTTGTCGGCTGCCCCATCGTGCGCGAGGCCGACGGGCTGGCGAAAAGCTCGCGCAACACGTACCTGTCCGCCGAGGAGCGTGCCGCGGCGCTGGTGCTGTCGCGCGCCGTTGCCGAAGGTCAGCGCCTTATGGAGGCCGGCGAGCGCAACGCCGAAACCGTGACCGGCGCCATGAAGCAGCTCATAGAGGCCGAGCCGCTTGCACGCATCGACTACGTTGAGATGGTGTCATGGGACGGCATCAAGTCGGTTGAGGTTGCCGAAGGCCCCGTGCTGGTGGCCATGGCCGTCTACATTGGCAAGACGCGCCTGATCGACAACTTCATCTTCGGCGAATAGCGCGAGCAAATCCCCAGGTCGCATTTCCTCTGTATTCATCGGTTCCCGGCAAAACCGCCCAGAACCGGCATCAACCATAAGAAAGGCTTTCGAACCGTGCTTTTGAACATGCTGAAAGGTAAAATCCACCGCGCCACCGTTGTGCAGGCAGAGCTTGACTATGTGGGCAGCATCACCGTCGACGAGGACCTGATGGACGCCGCCGGCATCCGCGAATACGAGCAGGTGCAGATCGTCGACGTGAACAACGGCCAGCGCTTCGAAACGTACGTGATTTCCGGCGAGCGCGGCAGCGGCATGATCTGCCTGAACGGCGCCGCGGCGCGCTGCGTTTCGGTGGGCGACAAGGTTATCATCATGTGCTACGCGCTTATGACCGAGGAAGACGTTGCCGCCAACCCGCCGCGCGTGGTGTTTGTTGACGACGACAACCATCCCAGCCGCATCACGCGCTACGAGCGCCACGGCCGCCTGGAGGACATGGACCGCTAGGCAAACGAACCTCCCACACGCAAACGCCGCTGCCGTACAATAGGCAGCGGCGTTTTCATTTTTGGAAGGATGCACGTGCATATCTCGTTCGACCAGAAGCTGCAAGACTACATGCGCAAGAAGGGCTTCGCCGGCATTGCCGTAAGCACTGTCAGCGCCATCGGTTGCTGCGCCGACACCACCGAGCTGGCCACGCGCTTCGTGCGCGACGACGAGGCGGCGCGCCTGAAAGCCCGCGGCTGCGGCGTGCACACGGCCGATGTGGGCGAAGTGTTCATCGAGACGAAGGGGCTGCACTACGACGACAAGGTCACGTTCAGCTTGCGCAATTTCTTCGGCGCGAAAGATGTGCGCGTAAAGGGTATTAGCGCTTGGAAGTTGTAGAGTGCAGAAAGCAGCGAACTCGCAGAGCAGCAATCCTGCAGTAGCCATCTCGCGCAAGCCCAAGCCTCAAACGAAAGGCGACCGGAAACATCGCATCCGGCCGCCTTTCGTTTCGCTCTATAAACAACGCCGATTGACGCTCCGCTAGTTCACCTTCACCAGCGAGAACACTTCTGCGTCTGTAACCTTGGCGATGGTTTCGCGTGGGTTCAGGAACGCAAGTTCCATAAGGAAGCCCAGACCCGCTACCTTCGCACCGAACTGCTCGATCAGCTTCACCTGGGCCTCGGCGGTGCCGCCCGTGGCAACCAGGTCGTCCACGATAAGCACCACGTCGTCGGGGCCGATGGCATCAACGTGAATCTGCAGCTCATCGGTGCCGTACTCCAGCTCGTAGCTGGCGCTGCGCACCTCACGCGGCAGTTTACCCGGCTTGCGCGCAGGTACGAAACCCGCATGCAGGCGATAGGCAACCGGCGCGCCGATCATGAAGCCGCGGGCTTCGGCGCCCACAACCTTCGTCACGCCCGCTTCGGCGAAATGGTCGGCAATGGCATCGATGGTTGCCGCGAATCCGTCCGGGTCTTTTAGCAGCGTGGTGATGTCCTTGAACACGACGCCCGGCTTCGGGTAATCCACAATGTCGGTGATATGGCCTTCGAAATCAAACGACGCCATCGGCGCTTCCTTTCCTCAAGTTTGTAACCCGGCAATTGTACCGCCACCAGGCGCGCGTTTAGCGCCGAAGCATGATAAATTACCGTAGGTAAAAACAAGAAAGCAGGTAACGGCATGACATCGAAAAATCGCGCAGCCTGGAACGAGTTCGCGGCACGCAAGCAGGCGCGTTGCGGGCAACAGTTCATTGGCAACGTGCGCACGGCAAAGGGCATGGGGCCGAACAAAGCATGCGGCCACAAAGGCGGCATCAGCCGACAAGGCAGCAAGCGTTAGCAAAAGCGCAGTAGCACCGGTGCGACAAATTGCCCGTTCCAGCGGCAAACGCAAGGGCCACCGTCACCGGCCGAGCAACGGGCAAGTCAAACCCTCAAAAGCGTCGATTACGCAAACGGACACGCAGCTGCGCCCGATGCAAGCGCTAGTTTCCGCGCGTCCACATGTTCGCGATGCCGTAACGGCTCAGTTCTTCGAACAAGAACGGCAGGTAATACGGCCACGCGCCGGCGCCCTTCGTGGAAAAGCCCGTCGTATCGTTGAGCACGTCCACGCTCCACTCCAGGCCGTCGCCCGATTGCGCGCGATACGGCTCGTATCGCTCTTCCCAGGCGGCCAGTTCGTAACCAAGCAGCTGACCGCGCAGCATGGCCGCGTCTTCGGGGTCAAGCTGCAAAAACTCCCGCTGGCCCATAACACCAAGCTCCTGCTCAATAGCTGCGCCGAATTCGTCGAACGTAATGCGCACCAGGCTGCGGTTCTCCAACACATCGCGCATGGCCAGATTGAACTCCACCATGCGCGCCGTACGCAAAATCTCGAAGCGCCGGTCAACACGACGGCCTTCCTCGAAATCTTGTTTGTTGACGATGACGTGTTCGCCCGACCTGGTGCGATAGCAGCCAGCGGGCACAAGGGCATCAGCATTGACGCGCAGCAAACCATCGGCGTCGAACTTCGCCCCCACCGGCAGCGGCTTCCACTGGGCATATTCGTCCGTCAGTTCGCTGATGCGCAAAATGCCGTGCCGGCAGTCATCGCGCTTGTCGCGGTAGTAGTCCAGCCCATCGCCAAGCGCCATCTCGAATTTCGCCTGCGCCTGCAGGTAATACGCCTGCGACAACGTTAAGTCGCGCTCGCACCCTCGACCTCGTTCGAAGCACCCCGCCAGTCGCAGCGCCGAGCTGCCCAACCAATCGGGCTCGTTTAAACCCTGCGCAAGCCGATGTGCCTTCGTATACAGCGCAAACGCCCGCTCATCAGCGGCCTGTTCGTCGTCAACAGGCACGTTGCGCCAATACAGCATGTCCGCAAGCTTATACAACGCTTCGGGGTGCTCGCAAAACGCCGCTCGCTCGAATAGGTCAAGCGCGCGCTCGCCATCTTCTTTGCCTAAGCGTCCATATTCGTAGATGTAGCCGAGATTGACCGCTGCCTGGGGGTTGCCCATACTCAGACTTTTCTCATAGAATTCGCGCGCTTTGTCGAAGCACTCGCGGTCGTTGAACGTCAAGCCGTCGTTGTAATACAAGGACCCGATTTGCAGTGACAACGCACCGTGCTGCTGCCGGTCGACAGCCTCATCATACGGCGGTTCGAAATTGCTCAGGTCCATGCGCGTCCTTTCATGCGGTACACCCCCACCTTAGCAGAGCGGAAAACCGGAGAGCGCCCGCAACTGCACATTCCGCCGATTCACACGCAGAATATCGCGCCGGAACAATCTTCCGCCCAAGCAAGCTGCACGGCTTTCATCGACCTCGCTTGCCGCCGGCATCATGCTAGGCAGGGCGAATCACCCTCGTTGTCACATACGTCTCAGCTCTTTAACCGCCAAGCGTCAAACAGCAGCCCCTTAGCCGCTCGCTCCAAATAGAAACCGAGGTCATGCGCTACCCGCAAACCTTAAGCGCCCCACGCAAAGACATTCACCCGAACTCGATGCAAAACCGGCACGCGCTGCTTGCGACCGCCGAGCTATTCGTAGCTTTCCAGAAGGCCGCGTAAGTAATTCGCGTACGTTTTACGCAACGATGTTGGCTGCTCGATGACAACCTGACCCTCGAACTGGGAAACCCAGCCGAAGAACACCGGCGTTCCCATTACAACGACGCTGACGCGCGCCGTGCCATCGCCTGCATCGTCCACCTGCACGTCTTTGCCGAACCGGTCGACGATGGCGTTCATGGCAGACTCTTTCACCCGCAACGTCACCTGCAGCGATTCGCCAGCGTACATGTTAAACATGCGCTGCTCGTACTCGTTGACGTCGAACGTGGCGATAGCGGCGTTGCGGGAAGCCCGCTCGTCCGATACGCCGATGTTGCGCATGCGGTCGATGCGATAGTTCGCGAAATCGTTGTATTTATCGCTGAAACACACCAGGTAGTAGAAGCCGTCCGAATACATCAGCTGCACCGGCGTTTGCGTGTACGTTTGACCTTTGTTGCGCAGCCGCAGATGCGCCGAGCAATCATAGCTGGCATACGTAAACGTAACCTTACGCTTTGCCGCGATGGCCTCTTGAATGGCATCGACGTTGCGGAACACGCTGTCGTTTTGGCTTTTCACGCGCCCGCCAACAAACACACGCTTCTCAAGCCCCTGCGCTTGGCTTTTCGACCCAAGGCTTTTGATGGCCCGAACCAACGATGCCGACTGTCGAGCTGTGATGAACTTGCTGCCCTGCACCGCATCGACAAGCAGCAGCAATTCCGAACGCGTGAAAGGCCGCTTGGCCAGATAATAGCGAACGGGCTTGCACCGCTGGCGAGACACCTCGATTCCCGCCTTGCACAATGCGTCGAAATCGCGGTACAGCGCTTTACGCTCGGCGGAGATGCCGGCGTCCTCAAGAGCGGAAAGGATTTCCTCCATGGTAAGACCCTGTTGATCGTCCGTTTGCTCGAACAGGATCTTCAGAAGCGCCAACAAGCGCTCCTTGCTGATTTCCTTCGCCATGCCGCTCTCCCTCGTCACAACCCGCGTACGTCCCCCGCACGGTGCACAGGGACATCATAGGCGATTTGCGTGACAAATGTGCTACCTCTTAACGAAGATTCGTTCCAAACAACGCGCTTTGCCCGCTGCCTTCCCGCAAATAGCTTGAAGGCGTCGGGCTAACCCGACGCCTTCAAGCTGGCATAATGCGAAATGTGAGTGAATGGTGCGCGCATGCGCGCGGATCAAGCGAATGAGGCAGCCCCCGTTTAAGCCGCCGGCGGAAAGCTTGCCGGCATAGCATACATGCGCTCGAAGTCTTCCAAGTACGGGCCCGAGATGCCCAGTGCGCGGATATCATCAAGCCCTGCAACGCCGAAGCTGTCCAGGTAGTCGCGCACGTCCTCAGCAACGGCTTCCTTGTTGCCAAGCATGCCCTCGTCGTACAACTCACCAATGGCCACCACAGCGCCCATGCGGAAGAACTCCTGAAACTTGCTCTCAAGCTCTGCAGCGGAAACCATATCGGAGCAGCTTGACGCGCTATCAACGCTAGCGAGCGCGGGCGTGACACGATCTAGGCGGGCATGGCGGCCGGACATTGCCTTCATCTCGCTTGCGACTGCTTCATACGTTGGCGTGTGCTTCTTCGTGAACATGGGAGGGCTCCTTACCTGCGCTTGCCGTTTCGTTGTTGTGCATATTACGTGGTAAGGACAATTTGAGAGTCCCACGCATGGGACTCTCAAAAAATAATTTCGCGATTTTTTTAACGCCCGATAGCTTATTGCCAAGCCTCCCCAAAAGCGTTCGCTCGGTCGCTGTTATCGATAGCGATAAAAGCCCTCGCCGGCATCGACGCCCGTTTTACCTGCGTCGATGCGCTCTTTAAGAGCAGCCGCGATTTTCGCCGGCACCGAGTCGGGGTCTTTCGTACGCGGATCAAGCACCACAATGTTGTACGCCGTGGTCAGCCCAACGATGTCAAGGATACGGAACGGGCCAAGCGGAGCACCCGTACCAAGCATCCACGTCTTGTCGATGGTTTCCGGGTCGGCCACGCCCGTTGCATACAACGCTTCTGCCGCGTTGAGAAACGGAACAAGCATGCTGTTCAAGATATAGCCCGGCTGCTCTTTGTGCAGCTGCAGCGGCACCATACCCAAATCAGCGGCAAACTGTACCACCGCGTTATAAGCAGCCGCGTCGGTTCCCGGATGGCCCATGACCTCTGCCGTGTTGTTGCGCCATATGCGGTTTGCAAAGTGCAGCGCCAGGAATTTCTCCGGGCGACCCGTTGCCTGGGCCATCTGGCTTGGAAGCAACGTTGAAGAATTCGTTACTAAAATGGTTTGCTCGGGCAGATACTTCGCCAACTCGGCGTAAAACGCATCTTTTTGAGCGGGGTCTTCGGCTATAGCCTCGATGATTAAATCAGCGTTGCATGCGGCCTGCTCGTAGCTAGTGGTGAAGCGAATGGCCTCGAACGCCTGCTGCGCCTTCTGCTTGAGCTGGTCGATCTGATCAGCCGGCAGCTCAGGAGAATCAGCCAATCCTCGACAATAGGCAGCAGGGTCGGCTTTCATGGCCTCAAGCGTTTCCAAATACGTTTGGCGAAGCTGCTCGAACTTCGGCTTCGCGCGATCGATGGAGCCTTCGCTGCGCAACCATACGGTTACGTTGAAGCCCTTGTAAGCCGCCTGATACGCTATCTGGCTTCCCAGCACGCCACCACCAGCAACGACAACGTTTTCGATACCCATTATTCGGCCTCCGTTCTGCGCGTAGACTTGCGGTTTTCACCTGGCGCGAAACCGAATACGGCTCCGCGCCATAAGCCTAGCATGCAGCTTGCAAATGCCGATTCATTTGTCATGCAAGCGGTATCAATTCGTTGCCACTGGCACCGAGGCGTTATCGCGGCGTTGCCAGCAAACCTGCCACCCCGCCAAACCTACCATTCGCCCAGCAAGTCTTCAGCAAAGCCCACGCGGTAGTCCTTGAACACGACCCCGTCGCCGGCCTGCGTGGCGTCCAGATCGACATCGGCCGCAATGGCGAAATCGTTGTCACCATCCTCGTCGTGGAAGATTTGACGCACATGCCACACATGCGCTTCTTCCTCGTCGGCCTCGTTCAGGACGAGGTACGCCTTCGACCGCGCATCGGCGTCCAGCAGAATCTCTTCATGCGCCTCATAGTACTCATCCAACGCTTGAGCCCATGCGCGCTCGCCAAAGCCCCACTCGCCATCCGCTTCGCCCAAGCCGGCGATATCGCGATGAGCCGCCATGCGCACGCGGCTGAACAGGGCGTTACGCACCAGCACGGTCAAACCGCGACGATCATGCACCACCGCTTCAGCACCCGCTGCATCGGGCGGCGCCGCATCAAGCACCGACCCGGCGTTTTCCCACTCGTCCACCAAGCTGCTGTCAACGCTGCGCACAACCAAGCCCAGCCAAGCGATGATGTCCTTCAGCTGCTCGGTGCGCTTGTCCTCGGGAATGGTGCGGTCAAGGCCGCGGAATGCCTCGGACAGGTAGCGAAGTAAAATGCCCTCGTAGCGCATGATGCCCAGCTTCTGGATGTAGCCCTTGAAGTCGGCCGCGCTTTCCAGCATATCGCGCAGCACCGACTTCGGACGCAGGCAGTAATCACGCGCCCACGGCACTGCATCGCAGTACTTGCCGAATGCCGCATCAAGCAGGTCTTCCAGCGGCTTAGGATACGTGACCTCGGCGATGCGCTCTAGGCGCTCGTCATAGTCCACGCCGTCCATCTTCATCTCCGCCATAGCCGCGTCGCGCGCCTTGCGTTCCTGCGCACGCAGCACCTGACGCGGGTCTTCCAGCGTTGCCTCGACCATGGAAACCAGGTCGAACGCGTACTCAGGGCTTTCGGGGTCAAGCAGCTCCAGCGCCGCCAGCAAAAACGGCGACAGCGGCTGGTCGAGCGCGAAATCTTCCGGCAAATCCATGGTGACGGAATATGCGTCCTGGCCGTTTTCATCCACATCGTGCACGACCACACCGGCATCGATGAGCGTTTGCAGCACCTCGGCGGCGCGCACGTGCAGCTTCACCTTTTCCTCGTCGGGCTGCAGCGAGTCATCGATAAGCTGGTCAACGCGAGCACGGGCGTTGCCACCTTGCTCAACCTCGGCAAGCACCATGGAATGCGTAATGCGCATACGCGGCGTCAACTGCTCGGGCACGGAATCGACCAGCTTCTTGAACGTGTCCTCGTTCCAGTTGACGAAGTTCTCGGGCGGACGCTTCTTCTTGATCTTCTTCAGCTTCTTCGGATCGCCCGCCGCCTTCACCTCGGCCTTATGGTTCTCGATTTCATGCTCGGGTGCCTCGGCTATGACCACGCCTTCCGTGTCGAAGCCGGAGCGACCCGCACGACCGGCAATCTGGTGAAACTCGCGGCTGCGCAGGCGGCGCATCTTGCGACCGTCGAACTTCGTAAGCTGCGTCAGCACCACGGTGTGGATGGGCACGTTGATGCCCACGCCCAGCGTGTCCGTGCCGCAGATAACGGGCAGCAGGCCCTGTTGCGCCAGCTTTTCCACCAGCAAGCGATAACGCGGCAGCATGCCCGCATGGTGCACGCCCACGCCACAGCCCAGCAAGCGCTTGAGCGTTTTGCCGAACGCCGTGGAGAACTGCGCGCCCTTCATGGCTTCCTTCACCGCTTCGCGCTGCTCCTTGGTGGCCACGCCATAGCTGGCAAGGTTCTGAGCGCTGGTAAGCGCCGCGTCCTGCGAGAAGTGCACGATGTACAGCGGGCCCTCGTTCTTGCGCAGCGCCAGCTCCACCGTGCCCTCAAGCGGGGTGAGCGCATACTCGTACGACAGCGGCACGGGACGCGGGGCATCGATGACGTTCGACACGTCGCGCGTGGTTTGACGGCGCAGCAAATCGGCAATTTGCGTGACGTCCCCTAGCGTGGCGCTCATAAGCAAAAACTGCGTTTTCGGCAGCGTAAGCAGCGGCACCTGCCACGCCCAACCGCGATCGGTATCGCTGAAGAAATGGAACTCGTCCATGGCGACGCTGTGGATAAGCGCATCAGGGCCTTCGCGCAGTGCTTGGTTCGCCAGGATTTCCTCGGTGCAGCAGATGATGGGGGCATCCGTGTTGATGTGCACATCGCCTGTGATCATGCCCACGTTGTCGCGGCCCAGAAGTTCCACCAAGCTGAAAAACTTTTCGCTGACCAGCGCTTTGATGGGCGCCGTGTAGTACGACGTCTCCCCAAAGCACATGGCCATGAAATGCATGCCCAGCGCAACCAAGCTTTTGCCGCTGCCTGTAGGCGTGCCCAAAATCACGTGGTCGCCCACCATAAGCGACATGAGCGCCTCTTCCTGGTGCGGCCACAGCTCAATGCCGCGATCGGCAACCCAGCCTGTGAACGCCTCGAACGCCTCTTCTTCCGTAAGGTCGGGGTTTGTGTCGTACAAGTGGTACGCCAGCGCGCCAAGCTCCCCCGGTTCATGCCCTTCGGCTTGCGCTGCGAGCGTTTCGACGATGTCCTCGCCCTCGAATGTATGAATATCAGCCATAAAGGATTCCCTTGTATCGTGAGCCTAAAGAGCCGTGCGTTTAATTCGCCGCTAGCTCTTCCCGGCGCGGTCTTTCAGATTGCGGCAACCGAGCATCCGTGCAGCGCCTTCGGCAGAAAACTACCGTGCAGCATCGATCGGTATTGCCTGTTCGTATAAGGTTTCAGGCGCAACATCTTGGCCCTCGGGCCATTCGATGGTATCACCCGTTTCCGCAATGCGAACTTGTTGGAAATAGCCAGCATCAAGCACGTGCTGCCACGAAGCAGGACAGTGCTCAAGATATGACGCCACGTCGAATCGTCCGACAAAGCCGTCGGTCCAGGTTACAACCACTGTATGATTGGCATCGGCACAAACGGCCACTACGTCTAAGCCAATATCCCATTCCCTAGAGCACACTGCCACTCCTTAGCGCAAAGGTTCGATTCGATAGCAATCGCTTCGATGCGACGCGAGATACCAATTGTCTTGCAATTCCTGCTCATGCAGCGCAATCCAAGCCTGCATGAGCTTGTGCTGCTTTATTGGCAAACTACCGCGCAGCACCTGCCCTTCGAGCGAGTATACCGCCTTCTTGTCGGCATACTTCGCATGAATATGCGGAAGCGAATGAGGGCTCCCAACCTCTACATACATGGTAACGATAATCCCGTAGAAACGGCTGAGTTCGGGCACAACTATCCCCTTCCCTGCGGCGCGGCGCCGCATTCCCGTGATGAAGAGGATCTTGCGAACGTGGTATGGGCTGAAGGCGGGACCCTTCGCCTGCTTGGACACGGCATGAAGCCGAGCGTTCGCACTGGCTCGTTGCACCTACTATAAAAGCGAACGCCTGTACTGTCAATACAAACGTTCGCTTTTCTTGAAAAGATTTTGCAACTCGATACTGCAAGCAACAGCCGAGCGCTGCAAGTGCCATGTCTTATACCTGCTCAGACAAGCTTTCCATCAAGGTCCGAAACTCCCGGCAAAACGATCGGCCGATCGTCCGAAGACGCGTTAACAAGCCACAGCTTGTCGCAGCCGGCGAACATGCACGTCATGTTCGTGACGCTAGCCGTGTTAAGGCCCGACAAGTTAACCTGTTCGAGCTGCGCACAACCTTTGAACAAACTGCCCATATCAAGGCATCCGGATGTATCGAAACGCGACAAATCCGCGCGCTTGAGCTTCTTGAAATCCGAAAACCAGCCGTTCAGAAACAGCGGCTTGATGCCCTCATCCACCACCTCGATAGCGGTTACATCACCTGCAACGTCGGCAAAGTCGACGCGGGTCCAAGGCACGCCAAGCGCAAACAGCTTCGACACCGTCTTCCCTTCGAAAACATCCCCTTCTTTCGGCGCGGCGTTTCGATTGTAGAAGCACAAGCTGCCATCGTCGGCCGAATAGACCGCGAACGGATTGGAAGGAGAAAACTCCTCGCCGAATACGCCCAGGTGAGCGATGCAATACTGCTCGAAAAGCTCCTGAGCCGTGCAAGGCCCCAGGCGCTTTTCCGCCTTCTCGCGAAGCTCCTTGTCCATGCGGGAGACGGCAGCCTGATAGCTAATCTCAACGCCGTAGCAGTTCAGCACCGTTGCGGGGCCGTCATCCGAAACATACCCCATAACAACCGTACGCCCCGCCGCACGAAGGCGGTGCGCCGCTTCGCGCGTAGCGGCGTTGCGAAAACCGAACGGGGCTACGCCGTCGACACCGAAATCACAGCCCTCGAAAGGCTCGAAGCCACGAGCGTCGCAACACGCCTGGTATTTCTCCTGCGAGCGAAAATACGGCAAGGGAATCGGACGGTTTTCGCCGCCAGGACGCCAATCAGCAACCTCTACGTCCGCAAGGTCGTCCACCAGGTTATCGAACACGTCCACCGCTTCGTCCACCAGTCGCCAAACCTTGCCGGGAATGTGCTCCGAAAGCCCTTCCCAAGCTACGACCTTGCTCACCGAAGCGCAGGTCACACGGGCAAAATCCTCCACCGACAGCCCCATGTACTCGCGCAAAGCGCGAAACTCGGCCCCGCCACGAACCTGCGAATTCCCGCCAAAACCCATAGTGCGCCTCCTTTTGACTAGCTTGCATATGCAACGCGAAGCGGATAAATGCTTCGCGACGAACAAGCGCGCAGCGTCCGACTTCGCCAAGCCTCAACCCGCAAAGCCGCAGGGCCGCGCGCAAACCCGTCGCCTACGACGTCTTCACCAAATCGCCCAGTTCCTCGATATAGCGACTGGCGCAAGAGACGACGATGCGCAACGCGCGCACGCAAACGGGGCCAGCGTTACGCTCGTCAACAATCAAGTTGTAGTCGCATGCAACTCGATCTCGAGCGTCGTTGAGGTAGCACTTTGCGAAACGATAATCGCTGTTGACCTGGTTAAGCTTGACGATGATTTCAGGAATTTTCGCCGCGTCAACCACGCGCGCAATTGACGGCTCGACGAAATTGACCGTGTCGGCCTCATCGCCATCTTCATCGAAGTCGACGAAGACGATAAACTTCACGCCACGCGTTTTCACGGGGATCACCACGATGTTCTCTTCTTCACTCAACAGTTCAAACTTCATGCCTTCGCGACGAAGTTCCTTGACGAACGCCTCGCGCAGCTGTGTTGCCGTTGCCATTGTTTCTCTCCCTTCCTGTGGGAACGTTGCTGCGACAAATCCGATTCGGCTTGCTTGTTTGCCGCTGGCATCAGTATGCAAACAGCCCAACGATGCCGTTGCGCAACGGCGGCAAGGCGCGGGCGCGGCCAACCTGCTACACTTTATTAAGAGAAGCCTGCAAGGCAGTTTTGCCGATAAGCAGGCAGTTGAGAGACGGGAGCGCCAAGCATGGAGCAACTTGCAAGCGACACGGCCAAGGCGCATCAGCCGCTGGTTTTTCTTGGCGGCACGTGCAACGGATCAACATGGCGCAGCCGAATTATCCCGCTTTTGAACTGCGATTACTTCGACCCCGTTGTGAGCGAATGGAACGAAGCCGCGCGTGCACGCGAACTTGACGCACGCGCGCACGCCGATATCGTGCTGTACGCTTTGACCCCGCTGATGGAAGGCTGTTATTCAGTTGCCGAAGCGGTGGACGACTCGAACAAGCGGCCTGCCTCCACGGTGATGGTGCTGCTAGCCGCGCCCGATGGCGGCAAGGAATTCACGCCGCACCAGCTACGCGCGCTACGCCAAACCGGTGAGCTGGTAAAACGCAACGGAGCAGCATACTTCGAAAGCCTTGAGGAAGCCGTCGATTTCATCGCGCAACGTACGACAGCGTGTCAGAGGGAGCAAGAGAGCTAGAGAAGGAAGGGGCATCGGAGAAGCTCGGCGCCCCTTCCCCGCAGCGGCGCCGAAGCCCCGCCGCCTTCGAGCACCGCAGCCGGCAACGGCCTAATCCATGAGAATCGGCTGACACAGCTCCCTCTACAGCGTCATGACCAGCTCGTGCAGCCGCACGGCGTCCTTGGCGAACTCGATAGCCTGCTCCAAGCGCGCAACGCCGATAAGTTCCACGCGCGCATGCTCAGCAGCCCGCTTGGCCTCGGGCGCGGTGGCGAACGACATCGGGCACACCAGCGCATCGCAGCCATACGCCGCCGCGCGCGCAACGATGAACGGAGCTTTCTCCAACACATCGGACGAGTCGAGCGCGACCTCGCCCGAAGGGCGCACGGCGCCGAAGAACGCCGTGCGCTCAAGTTCGGCGGGCAAGCCCGCATCCGCTAGCGCCAAGGCAACGCCGAAGCCGAGCATGGCATCCGGGCAACGGCATCCCTGCAGGTCATCCGCTTCCGCAAGAAACAGCTGCACGCCTTTGGGAAACACGCGCAGCTGCGCCAACGCAACCTGCACCAACGTAATCCCGCGCTCCACGGCAGGCGTATTGGACAAGCACGAAACGCCCGAAGCGCCTTCGCTGGACACCGCTCCCACGCACTGAAGCGCCGCGCCGCCCGCAGCCCCACCGCGGCTCATGACCACGCGAATGCTGCTGGTTGCAGCAGGACGGGCCGGGAACAATTCGCGTGTCTGCTGCACGTCGATGCGGCCGCCTTCGCCCGCGTAAGCAAGCAGCTGCTCAAGGCGCTTTTCAAATCCACGCAGGCCAGCGGCATCGTCAAGTTGCGCCAGGTGGCGCAGGGCGTCGTCGCTGACTTCCGCGTCCACCAGCCCCAGCTTCTCGCCCAGGCGCTTCACCAGCACCGCCTTCGCAACGCCCACCTTCGCCTCGGGCGTGTAGCCGGGAACGCTCACGATGCTGCAGCGGTCAACAAGATAAGGCGACACTTTGTCCAGGTCATTGGCCGTAAGCACCACCAGCCAACGCGACAGGTCCACAAGCACGTTAAGAAATGAATCGGCAACGCGCCCTTCGTCAAGCAGCGACAACAGCGCCGTTGCGTCGCAGCAGCCAGACTTGTCAACCTCGTCGATAAGCAGTACGCCGGGCGCGCCAGCGTGTGCAGCCGCCGCCTCGGTCAGCTGGCCAGGCGCGGTGCGAGAGCCGAACACTTCGGACGCGGATAGGCCGGGGAAGTCGCGCTTGACGAACGGCACGCCGCCAAGCGCAGCCGACAACGACTCGCACAGCGTGGTTTTACCGGTGCCCGCCGGGCCCACCAGCAAAAGCGGGCGCGGATGCGCGGCGCGCAAGCTTGCGGTAACCGCCTTCGCCATGCCATCGATGCCGCCAAGCAGCGGATGCGTGTGCTCAATTGCATCTACGACCTGGGCATTCGAGAGCGCCGGCAAGCGCGTGCCGTCGGGGACCGCATCCAGAAGCACCTTCAAGCGGCGACGCGCGTGCTCGCTCGCGGGATCGGCGTCGTCAAGCGCCGAGGCCAGCAACGCGCACGCCACATCGTCGACATCCGGGGAAAACGCGGCGCGCTTCAGCCCGTACCACACGCGCGGGTCATTTGCGTTCGGCGCCGGAAGGATTTGCGCAACGCCTTCCGCATCCAGCGCAACGGCTTGTTCGCGCTGCGCGGCAAACGCGGCGAGCAGGCGGCAGCAGTTTATCACCGATTCGGTGCCATCATCGAAGCAATAGCCGTCAACCACGCATTCGAGCAGGTCAAATGCGTATTCGACCTTGGCGGCGTCAAGTTGGCGGCGCACCTCGGCAATCTTCTCGTCACGCGTCAACGCATGGACCGTAGCGCTGACGGCACAGCACGAAGCAAAGCCTTTGTCACGCGAAGCGGCATCGCAAACGATAATCAACGGCTGCGAAAACCTCGCTTGAATGCCCAAGTAGGCATCGCGAAAAGTGCCGCAGCGCGCCAGCGTTTTCAGGAACTGGACCGGATCGCCGTCAGACTTTTTCAGATTCGCAAGAGTGTGGGCGTTACGTACGATCACGCCGCATTCCCCACTCTCGAACAAACCACGAGCAACCATGCCCAGCGCTGCCTGCGAGAACGACGCCGCGCACCCCATCAGGTCAAGCGAGGAAGAACACGAACCGGCATCGATGGTCAACGCCGGCAACGCATCGCGCGAAACGCAGCTTGCAAGCGCGCGAGCAAGATCGTCAACCGGCGCTCCCGAAGGCGCATTCAGCAACACCGTCACGCACTGTCCCGACTCCACGCAACGACGAAGCGCCTGGGCGGCGGTGGCGAAATCCTCGCGATAGCACGGCGGCAAACCGACAAGTGCCGCTTCGTAGCGGTGTTCGTCAAACGCAACAGGCGAGCGCCCCGGGTCGGGCACGCGGCACAGCGCCAACGCGCAGCGCAAGCGCGCGCGGCCATCGCCGGACGGATTCTTCGTCAAGTTGCGAACTTCTGCGGTAGCTTGGGGCTCGATAACGCCGGCCGACAGGCAACAGCTTCGCAACCTGCGACAACTGCATGTCGGTGAGCATGCAAAGCTGGTCCTCGGCAACGGGTGCCTTCTCCAGCAGCAAGGCAAGCGCGCGCAAAGGCTCCTCGGCGGCTTCGATGTCGTCCTGATTGGTGCACAAAGCGGAAAGAGCAGCGGAAAGCTTGACGCCAAGCGCCCCGAAGCGCGCAGACCAAGCGTTCACAGCGGCGTCATGCGGCGTCAAGGGGGAAGCGTCGCGTTCGCCTTCGACGTCAGCCGCGTCCTCGGTTGCCCCAGCCAGCTCGATTTCATCGTCGGCGGCCGCTGACGGCGCTCCAACGGCAGCGGTCGGCTCATCCGCACCCGAAAGCAGCTTCGCGATGTGCTCGACGATGATCGCATCGTCAACAGGGGTTTTCGCCATGATCGGTTCCTTTCCTCGGCGTTGTTGCTGGGGAAACGGTACCGGCAAGCGTTTGCCGCCGTTGCGCAACGGGACCGAACGCCGCGCCGCATTATGACAGCAGCGCAAAGGCCCCGAGGCTTCAAGCCAGCGGCCGGTGCGAGGCCGAGCCGCGCAACCGGTTGCGCAACGGGCGGAGGACACAGCTCTCGGCAGCAACGAAACCGGATTTGCTCAAGACGACCCGCCCCGCAGCCGAAACGTGGCCCAGCCGGAAAACCGGTTGCGCAACGGGGCGAAAACCCAGTCGCTACCGTACAGACATCGGAAAACCCGCAACGAAAGGACTATCATGAAAAGCACGTCTTGCACCCCCTCCCCCGTTCGCCGCCGCGCACTGGCCGTAGCGCTGTGCGCGCTACTGGCAACGGCGTCGCTGGCCGGCTGCGGGCAGCAGACCGAAGAACCGCAAGCCCTGGGCACCTACACCGTGAAAACATCCGCCGTACCCACTGACCAGGTGGAATGTTCCGATGCAGCGCTGGTGGTAACGGCCGCGCAAGGCCAGGCGTTCCGCGTTCCCAACAACGCGCTTGCTTTCGCGAAGGCCGCCGTGGAAGGCTGCGGCTACGTGTCAACCGTCGACTCCGCCGGCAGCGTGGACAGCGCCGTGTACACGGCCACCTCGAACTCGAAGGCCAACAAGCGCGAAGAGACCGACACGAACACGAAAACCGTATTCAAGGACGCTTGCAACCTGCGCGCCAGCAAGCCCGAAGTGGACCTGCTGGCCGCGCTGAACGCTGCAGCGTCCGACCTGCAGGCAAACGCCGTCGGCAACCGCAAGGCCATCTGCGTTGTGGCCTCGGGCATCTCGACCACCGGCCTTTTGGCTACCACGCCCGAGCTGTTGGCCGCCGACGCGCACGACGTTGCCGCGCAGCTGCGCGGGCTGAACGCCATCGGCAACTTCAGCGGCATCGACGTTCACTTTTACGGCCTGGGGCAAGCCACGGGCGATCAATCGATGCCCGCTTCCGTTGCCGGCAAAAACGCCGCGTTGCTTGCGGCCGTAGTGGAAGAAGGCGGCGGCACGGCCGTGGTTGAGCCCGACCAGCTTGCCCCACTTGGCTGCGATGACGAACTTCCCGCATGCACCGTAATGGCGTTCGAAAGCGATGCGCTAACGCTTCCCACCGTTGCGCCTGGTGAAAGCGTCGAAGTGACCCTTGATGACGCGCAGCTGCAGTTCGTCGGCGACGAGGCAACCTTCGCCGACCCCGAAGCCGCAGACGAGCTGCTCGGCAGCATCGCCGAGCAGGTTCGCGAGCAGGGTTACACCGTTGAAGTCGAAGGCCACACCGCCGCCTCTCAGCTGTACCCCGACCATGGCATGGAGCTTTCCACGCGCCGCGCGCAAGCCGTAGCCGATGCCCTAACCGCCCGCGGCATCGATCCGGCCCAGGTCGCGGCCGCAGGCGTCGGCGACGCCGACTCAACGTCGCTGGCCTCGGGCAACTTCGATGAGGCGCAAGCTGCCAAGGATCGCAAAGTGGTCCTGCGCCTCCATGCAGCGTAGCCCCTTCACCGTGAAAGGGTTGATTGTTGGGGCTGATTGCCATTGCATAGAAAGCGCCCGAGGATGTGGTCTCGGGCGCTTTGGTGTTTGCACTCTTTTGGCTGTGCGGGCTTTCCTATTTCCCGTTGCCGAAGAGTAGTTTGCCGATGATGTTGTGGTCGCCGGTGTCGACGAGTCGATGCGCGGGTCCGTCGCCCTTGCCGTCAGTGTCACCCTTACCGCTGGGGTCACCGCCGCGGCCGCCAGCGGGCTTGCGGCGTATTCATCGGGCAGCGCAGCCATATCGTAGGTCGAGATGGGCACGTATTGGTACGACAAGTCCTCGTTGAACTTAAGCAGGTACGCCTGACGAACAAGGCTTGTGCCGACAAGGCAGCAAATGTCCTTGCTGGAAGACCGCCGGGAAACCCTCATAGCAGGGTTCGAGAACGAAAGGTAGTCAAGCTGCTTTCCCTCGCTGTCAACCGGTTCGTCAACCTCTGCCGGGTGGTCGCTGCACAGGCCGTCGATGTTCAAGACCATCTTGCCGGTTTCGGCGGTAGTGCCGGAAACCTCTTGGTTGTTGTAGAACGAATGAAGCGTCACCTTGGCGCTGGAAATCGCATTAATGGTCTTCGTTTGCGGGTCGTACGTGCCCATGTCGCCCACAGCGATGCCCATCTGCTTACTTCGAAGTGCAGGAATCGTCGAGTGCCCAGCGCCCCTCTCGCCCATCACGCCGAACATCGCGAAGAAACCCGAGCGCAAGGATTCTCGTCACGAATAGCGTCGCACCCGCCAGGCAATCGGCGGGTGCGACGGGCAATTCGCGCAAGGTCGCACCTCTTGCGGGCGCAAGCGGCTATCATGGACTCACCTGTCAAACAACCGCGATTGACGGCGCGCTCCGCCCGCCCGTCGCGCCCTCGCCCCAAGGAGCCGCCGATGCCCAGTAAGAAGCTGCACACCGCGTTCGTGTCGTGCCCCACTGAGCTGCGCGAAGAGCGCCGCGCGGTGCTTGACGTGCTGCTGTCGTTCGACGCCTTCCCCATTTCCACCGAGTTCTTCACCATCCAGTCGAAAGACGGCTTTCGCGACATCGAGCAGCTGATCGACGACTCGGACTACTTCATCTTGCTGCTGTCCGACCGCAGCGGTTCGGTGCTTGACCTGCCCGACGGCACGTGCGCCAGCTGGACCGAGCTTGAGGCGCGCTACGCGTTCGCGCACGCCGAGGAAAACGGACAGAAAATCATCGTGTTCCAGTTACCCCAGCTCACGGCCGCGCTTTCGGCGGACCCCGCAACGCTTGACGCGCAGACGCGCCGCCAAGTGGCGTTCGCGAACAGCCTTGCCGGCAACACGGTGAACGCCGTGGGAAGCGTCACCGAGCTGCGCACGCGCCTGGCCACGTTCATCGAGGGCGCGAAATCCACGGGCGCCACGCCCGGCTGGATCCGCGGCTTCTCGCGCGAGGGCCTACCGGGGCTTGCGTTCGGCAAAACGTACCATCACGTGCACCTTTCGCAAAGCCTGCCCGACTACCTGCGCATTGGCACCATCCGCTTCAGCTGCTCGACCACCGCGCCACGCATGGTCCACGCCGACGCCGTGAACTACAAGGCCGCGCTTGGCGAAGACGGCCGCGTGGTGCCGCGCCTGGGCCGCAACAAAACGGAATGGACCGCCGAATACGCCTACGACGCCGGCCGGCTCACCGGCATTTACGAAGCGCACAAGCGCATAGCCGAAACGTTTGGCGACTTCTCGATTTCCGCAGGTCACCGGCGCGGCATCCACGATTTTCGCGTATCATCGCACCAGAACCGCTACGTGCTGGACGGTTCGTTCGCCGACGCTATCAGCCGCGACAACCTGAAGCAAAGCTGCAAGTCAGGCGAGGTGTACGTTTTCGAAACCGAAGACGCGCTCAACCGGTTCCTTGCGTCCGAATGCCCCGATTTGCTCGAAACCCTCAAGGAGGCCTAAATGAGCATGGATTTCGCACCCGTCATCGACGCCGTCAAGTCAACCCGCCCCATCATCTTCGACAAGGCGCTGGCGTCGTCGGTGAAAATGAAGGGCGAGGCCGACTTCGTCACCGAGGTTGACCTGCGCATCAGCGAGCACCTGAAGCGGCAGCTGGGGGCGCTGCACCCCGAAATCGGGTTCATGTCGGAAGAGGAGGAGCCCGGCGAGCTGGCGCGGCGGCGCTGGATTTTGGACCCCATCGACGGCACCACGAACCTGGTGTTCGGCTACAACATGTCGTCGGTGTCGCTGGCGCTGGTGGAAGACGAGCGCCCCGTGTTCGGCGTGGTGTACAACCCCTTCGCTGACGAGGTGTTTTGCGCCGAAGCGGGCCGCGGCGCCACGCTGAACGGCGCGCCCATCGCCGTGGTGGACCGCCCGGTGGACGGCTGCCTTATCGAGTTCGGCGCCGGTTCCACGCGCAAGCACGAGGCCGACGAGGCGTTCGACGTGGCGAAAAACGTGTTCAAACACTGCCTGGATTTGCGGCGTATCTGCTCGTCGGCGCTGGCCATCTGCTTCGTGGCGTGCGGGCGTATCAACGGGTATTTCGAGAAGCGCCTGAAGCCATGGGACTACGCCGCCGCGTGCCTGATCTTGGCGGAAGCCGGCGGGCAATCCAGCAACTGGGACGGCGCACCCATGCAGTACGCCGCGCCGCAAAGCATCGTGTGCGGATCGCCGAAAGCCTACGCGTTTCTGCGGGAAGCCGTGGCCGCGAAGTGAGGGCGCGTTCTACCGAAAACGCTGCGGGGCCTTCCGCGGAAGAGGGCGCTGGGGCGCGCCAGCTGGCAAGCGATTTCGCGCTGGCCGCAGGAGCGGGTGTCGGTGGCGTTGACTCTACCGAGAGTGCTACGGGGTTGCTGACAGCGGAGGCAGACGCCGAAGCCGACTGCGGCGGTGCCGCAGGCTCGCAATCTGCGGAAACCGAAACGGAAACGGGCTGGTCGCGGGCCGATTATGCGGCCGGCGAACGCTTGCGGCTTGTCTTTGGCGAACACGCTCGCCCGCTCGTGTCGTCGCGACGCAAGGAGACGTATCGCGCTTGCTATGTTGACGCCGACGGCGCGAACGCCATTCCCGTCGTAGCCACGTTCTTCAGCGACCGCAGGGCGTTCGAGAAAGAATTCGAGAAGCTTGAGCTGGCGAACAGCCTGGGGGTCGGCCCGCGCGTGTTCGACGTGTGCCACCGCGAGAAACCGCAGGTCAGCGGCGCGAATGACAGCGTGAATGGAACGACGGGCGGAAGCTATGCGAGCAAAGCAGCGGCTGCCGCGGACGCGCGCGATGCTTGCAGCGACAGCGCGCTCTCAGGCATTGCGGGCAACGCGACGCACGATGCGGCAGGCTTCAACAACGTAGGCAACGCTCCGGACAATCGCCCGGCTTTCCCCTGTTTGGTCGAAGAGGACCTGGGCGTTTCGCTGGCGGATATGATCGGCGAAGGGGCCGCGGCACCGCATATCGAAGCTGGCCGACGCGGGGTTCGCCTTGCGCCCGTCGGAAGCGCCGAGCGCACACGGCAGGTTGCGAAAATTACATTCGACATCGGCACTGAGCTGACGCTGTTGCACGAGCACGGCGCTTTTTATCTGGATTTGAAGCCCTCGAACGTGTGTGTGCGCGCGTACGGAAACGCGCCCGCCGACATCCGCGCGGGGCTGATTGATTTCGAGTCGCTGGTTACATCGAGCCGACCGTCGGACTACTCAACGCTTGCGTGCTATAACACGCTGTGCGCCTGGGCGCGCGCGAAAGGCGTTGCTGCGCCCATGTTGACGAACCAGATTGTTGATCTGGGTTTTCTTCTGCTTGTAACCGCCAGTGCGCTTTGCGGAAAGGCCGTTGGCTCGCTGTGCGCAGCCGATATCGACGCCGCTTGCGCTCTACCGGGCATGGGATTTTTTGCCATCCGCTACGGCTGCTTCGACGTTCGACCGCTTAGCGAAAGCGACCTTGCCGCGTTGGCCGAAGCGGCGGGTATGACGCGCGCGCAGTCGAAAACGCAAGCGCTACCGCGCCCAACCGAAACCAACTTGAACGAGGATGTCATTCAAAAGTCGCGCGAAAACGCAACCCCGAATTCGCTTAGCGGCGAAATGGCGAATTCGCCCAACGATGTGGCGGCCGCGTCCTCCGCACATGCCACGCCGACAACGTTGTCGGCGCGCATCGCGGCAAGCTTCCCCGAAGTCGGCAACGACGATCGCGGGCCCGCCTTCGGACGCTTCGGCTTCTGCGACGCCGTCGACAAGCTGCACGCGGCGCAAAATCCGCTGTACGTGCTAGCCAAGCGCAAATTCGACATCGCCCTGGCGTGCCACGGCGACTGGTGCAACACGGCAAACGCAAGCCGTAGCGACCTCATCAGGGATTTCTTCGCGCAAGACCCCGTCAAAATCAAGCAGGGGCTGCGTCAGGCAGACGGCATCCTCAGCTACGTGGAACGGCTGGGCTGCGCGCTGGTTCCCGAACAGCTTGCTAGCCTGCCCCGGTACCGCGCGCGGCGCGTGCGGCAGCTCAGCTGCGGGCAAATGCTGCTGGTTGCCCAATGGGAGCACGAAAGCTGGCGCGCGCTGCACGAGCAGCTGGGCTTTCGCTACGCCGAGCGCAACGCGGACGGCACGCGACCCGCCGGGGCCAACGAGTACCTGTTGACCTGGGCAAACCTGTGCGAAACGCCCGAGACGGACGCGGCGCCCCTACCTGCCGGCGCCCCACGCGACGCCGCGCTCGCAAAGCTGTGGGACACGCGCGCCCGCAACGACATCGCGTTCGCCTGCGGCATCGTCGCCAAGCTGCAATCCATCGGCCTCGCCGTCATCAACGAAACCTACCGCCCGCCCAGCAGATAGGCATAGCGAGCGTCAGGTTTTTTCTCGGTTTCCTCACTTTTTGCAACTTTTTCGAAGTAGCGGGGCAATTTGAAACCATCGTGCGCGGTTCTTTGCATCAGCTACGCTGGATATGCTTCGTTCACTACTGAAATTGCATCGTTCGTAGCACAGTTCAAGAATTAAAGCTGCGGAAATCCTGCCTTTCCTTCCCCGCTTGCCCCTTTACTCCAAAAAACGTGCAGTTTTTGCTAACAATCGCAGTTTTCGCAACGTTCGGCACACGATCGCGATAGAGGTCCCCATCGCAACGACTTGCGACAAGCCGTCAAGCCAACCGCCTCTTGCGCTACCGGCAAACGTCAGTTGCGCTGGCCCGCTAGCCATTCGCGTACGTGACGCGAGGGCGAGTAGGCGCCTGGGCGCCACAGCTGCTCGCCGGCAGCGCTGATCAGCACACGCGGCGCGCCAAGGCGCGGGCCGGCGGAGAAGAAAAACGCGCCCGGCACCTGCGGCCCAACTTCGCTAAAGCGCAGGTCACTGGGGTTGCAGCCCAAACGTTGCGCTGCCGCAGCGCGCATGGCCTCGCTGGGAGCAACCGCGGACTCGACCGCGCCGCGGGCCGCGTGCTCAACCGCGTCCTGCTGGCTTTGCGCCGCCTCAGCCTTCATGGCCCCATCCAAAACGGCAGCCCGCTCCTCGGGCTTGTCGTTGGGCAATTTCGTGTTCATCGCTGCATCCTTCCTTGCTCGTTTTCCTAGGTTATCGCACATTCACGTGATAGCGAATGGCCGGGTTTTCCTGCACGTAGTCGCGCAGCAGGCCGACCTCGCCGCACTGGCTGTCAAGCACGTACACGTGCCCCGTCTCGCTGGTGGCCAGGTTCACCCAGTGGCCGGTTTCGCCATCGGGCGGCCACTCCATGGCGCACATGCCGTGCCAGCCCGGACCTTGAGAACGCGCGAACTGTTCCAGCTGGTCAGGCGCGCAATCCGCAAAACGCATGTCGCACGCCTCCTCCATCCCGCCAACGGTGCCGATGTTGCGCCAATCGGCCTGCGCCTGCGGGTCGATGCCCGACAGCCGCTCCCACGTGGCGAACGCGCAACCGCCGCAATTGCGCGCGTACACGTTGTCCACGTTGGGGTCGAAGTTCGGGTTCACACCATCGATGAGGCTTTCGTATTCGGAAACTTCTTTGCCGACGACCAGCTGCTCGCGCGCCTCGACAAGCTCGTCGTACGTCATGGCGTCGAGCGCTTCGTCGATCGAGCCGGGCGGCGGCGCAGCGGACGGCGTTTCATCGAACTCACTCAGCGACTGCGCCGCTTGGCTCGCCGTCTCATCGGGAACGCTGAGCACCTGGCTTGCCGGCGCTACCTCTTGCCCGCCGGGGTCGAACGCACCGGGGTCCAGCCCGCTTTCGCCGCTCGAAAGCTCATCGGGAAAGTCAAGACCGGCGGCCGCATCGAACGCAACCAGGCCGGCAACGCACCACGCGCCAACTTCGATATCGGCCGCACCCGTCTCGTCAGCCTCTCCATCCGTCTCGTCCGCGTCGTCGAATTCTGACATCGCACGCTCCTTCCTTGTCCGCAAATAGCTCTAAGGAAGGCAAATTCGCAGGCCAGACGATTGCTTTCGCCATCTCGCATCTCTTCTGTCTTCAGCGAATCACCTTCCGGCGCCCATTGTGTCGACCGGCAACGCGCCCCATTGCGCAACGGCACGCGAACGCGAAGGCAACAATGCAGACACGGAAGCAAGAGAGCGAAAGGCGAACCATGAGCAGCGAAAACAGCATGTCGAACCCCGTTGTTGAGCGCGAGGCGCTTGGCATCAGCGCGCAAACGCCCCTGGTGCAGGGCGACATTGTCAGCGGGCGCGTGGTGGAGGTGGTGGCGCAGCAGTCGATTCAAAACGCGTCTGGGAAGTGGGTGGCGCTAGTGGCCGACGGCAAGCCCTACGAGTTCGGCACGCAGACGCACAAAACCACCCTGTTCGTCGAGCCCATCAACGCGTTCGGCAACGACTTGGCCGCGCAACAGCGCGCGCTGGTGGTGTTCGGCGACATCAGCGGCAGCGTGGCGAAGGGCCACATCGTGCAAGCGAAGGTCAAGGAACGCGGCGGGGCGCTGGTGGTGCAGCAGCTGAACAACCTCACCACGCATTCGTCGATTCAGCCGGCAGCGCAAGCGAACGGCACGACGATCCTTGTCGTTGGCGCCGTGCTGCTGTTGGCGCTGGCGTTCATCGCCTGGCAAGCATTCGGGTTCGTGGCAAGCGGCGGACTTGCTTCGGCACTTGTTGGCCTTATCAGAAGTCTGTTCGATGCCTTCGGGCCAGCGCTCCTTTCGATAGGCCTGTTGTTTTTGCTGGTCAGAAGCTTCGTTAAGTAGCCACCTGATCAACCCTGAAAGTAAAGGAGTTCCCCATGTTCGGAAGCAAGCTTGGAAGGTTGAACCCGCTTGAGGGCGGCCAGGTCGTGCGCACGTCATCGCCTGTGTTCGCCGTGCGAGCCCACACCCTGCCAACAGGCGCCCAGCCGTCCGCGCCCTGTGCCCCCGCACCCGCGCTCTGCGGCCGCGCGCCCACGCTCCGCGAAACCGCGCCCGCCCTTGCGCGCGACGCTTCGCCGCAATCGGGCGAGCGCATCGCCCTTGGGCACAGCGACAACGGCCCGTGTGCAATCGACGTGCGCGTGCTGGCAAGCCACCTGTGCGTGACGGGCCAGCCCGGCATGGGCAAAACGACGGCCATGGTGCGGTTGATTGCCCAGCTGGTGAGCTACGGCATCAGCGTAGTGGTGCTCGAACCCGCAAAAGTGGAATATGCCGATGCGCTGCGCCGTGCAGGCGTACCCGCAACCACGCTCGGCTTCGACGGCGAAACCGGCACCGCCACGCTGCAAACGAACCCGTTTCTAGTGGACGAACGCGTGCTGCCGCGCGTGTGGATCCAAGATGCGTGCACGTGCCTGAAAGACGTTTACGGGTTGAAAGAGCAACCGCTGCCGCTGCACTTGCGCGCGCTCACCGAGCGCCTGTACCGCCTTCGCCACATCGACGCCAACCGTTTCGCCGGCTCAAACACCGATTGGCCAACCGTGCGGGACTTCCTTACGCAAATTCAGCCGTACCTGAAAGAGGAAACGTGCCTGAGCGCCAAGCTGACGCAGGACCTTGCCGGCGCGCTAACCAGCCGCGGACGGGCGCTGTGCCAAAACCCGGCGTTCACCGTCAAGCACGGGCTGGCCGCAAACGACCTGCTCAGCTTCGGGGCGCACGCAAAAGTCCTGCAGCTTTCCGACCTTGGGCCCAGCGACGGCGCGTTTGTTGGCATGCTGCTGTTGCTGCGCGTCATGCGCGCAAGCCGCAGCCTTGGCGCGCGTCCACTGCACACGGTGTTCGTGGTGGAAGAGGCGCATTCGCTGCTGATCGACCAGATGAGCGGGCAGCCCACCACGTTCGCGCGCCTGTACGAAAGCGCGCTGGCGGAACTGCGCGCGGCGGGAATCGGGTTCGCCACCGTCGACCAGCGACCGGCGCTGCTGCCGGCCGGCGTGCTGTCGAACAGCGTGACGAAGCTTGCCCTTGCCAGCACGCACGGCGACGACCGCAACGCCATCGCAAAAGCCCTCGCGCTCAGCGAGCCCCAAGAGCAACGCTTCGGCAGCCTGAGCACCGGCGAAGCGTTGCTGCAAACCGCCGGCGCCCCCGCGCGTTTTGTGAGGCTGGGAGTTTAATCAAGCGGTCGTACACCGGCCTTTCACCCCTCGTTTCAGCCAATCAATCGAAGCGATGCCGCCCAAGTCCGCCCACAACCGCCTCCTTCGCCCCAATGCTGGCTTTGGCACGATTTCGGACTTTCCGAGCCTTGCGACATTCGAGACGCGTTTTGGCACGATTTTGAACTTTCCGAAGCTCTTCGCCCCCCGTTTCGGCCGCAGAAGCCCTGTTTTGGCATGAATCGGAACTTTCCGAAGCTCATGAGATGTTTCAAGGCTCGGAAAGTTCGAAATCGTGCCAAAAAGCGACGGGGGGTTGTTCGCCACCTAGTCGCTGATGCGGATGGTTACGCCTTCGTAGGCGGGGATTTCGATCACGTCGTAGGGGCTGAGCGCGAACGCGGCGCCTTCCGGCGCCAGCGGCAGGTCGGGCTGGCGGGAGAAGCGGCGGGCGCGATCGAGACGGCGAGCACTGGCGTCGTCGAGGCGCGACAGGCTGAACTGCGTTGGCGCGGCGCCCGTGTCGACGATGGCACCGTTCTTGCCGTCCAGGCACGCCACGCTGAAACGGTGACCGTTGCGTTCGTCAAGGAAAAACGCCAGGTGCCTGCTGCTGATGGCGCGCAGGTGCTTCGCCGCCTCCTCGTCGAGGTCGGCGCCGACGGGCCGGCACTCAAGCGTGATGCGCTTCTCGAACTCGACGAAGCGGTCGAACGCGTCGGACAGGCACGACTTCAGCAGCGGCAGCGTTTTCTCGCTGTCCGATTCGGACCACGCAAGCACGCCGCACGCAAGAAAGTCCATGATTGCGGGCGTGAACAGGCGCTTTCCCGCCGGGCCAAGCGGGGGCGGCACCGACGCCGCAACGCAAGTGCGCACCTGCGTAAGCAGCTGGTTGCGCGAAACGTCGAGCATGCGGTCGCGCGCGAGCACCTTGACGGCGCCGACGCCGACAACAACCGCCTGGGCAATTTTCGCGGCATCGTAGTCGACGAACCCGAAATCGTCCTCGCGTCGCAGCTGCGTCAGGCGCACCGCGCCAGCGCTCCATCCCACGCGCTTCGCAAGCGCGTGCAAGCAGTCCAGCTCCTGGGCCTCAAGAGCGGCGACGATGCTGCCGCTGCCCTGGAACAGCCTTTTGCGCAACGCGGTTTTCGACGGCGCGTCTTCAGGCGCAGCCGCCACTTCTGCGCTAGCGCAAAAACGCTGCACGGCGCGCTCGAAGCCGTCGCGCAACCGCGCGAAATCAAGGCTCGCCTCGCCGCCAGCCGGAAAACACTCCTCGCGCACCAAGCGCTTCACCAGCGGAACCCAACGCTGCGCATCCGCACCGAACGAGGCATCTATCCCCTGTTCAACGAAGCATTCCGCGTACGACGCGTCCTCGTCGCCTTCGCCCTCTCCTGCGCTCGCGCCGACTCCCACGCCGAAATATACGCGCGCAGCCCCCGAAAGCGCGCGGCGCAGCCCATCCCACTTCGAGCTGTCGTAGCGCCGGCCCACGATGCACAGCAACGCTCCGCCGACCACATCCGCCTCGACCGCCGGAAACTCGACAGCCTTGCTGGCACTGAACGCAGTGCCGGCAAGCGCATGGTTAACGCTGATTGTAACGGGCGGCGCGCCAACGCCTAAGGCAACGTCGCCGCTCATCCCGCGCGGCACGCAATCCGTGGCTTCCACGGTGCCCTCGCCAAGCGAGCCCTCGCCCGCAAAGGCAAACGGCAGCTCCTGGCAGTTGACGATGCCCACCACCGGCGCCAAGTACACGCCGAACGCCAGGTTCGCCTTGCGTTTGAGCGCCTCGGGGAACAACGCGGCGTCGAACGACCGGTATAAATCGGCAACCGGCAACTCCACAAGCAGATCGCGCGCCTCAGCGGCGCCGCCGCGCAGATCGTTCACCACGCAATCGGGAACGAACGGCCCGCCCGGCCGAGCGGCAGCCTCGACCAGCGCAACGTAACGCGCCCGATTCTCAACCATCAGCGCCCGGAAACGTTCGCCGCGCATGGCTTCGATGCCCTCGTCGTTGCGCACAATCTCGTCGATAAGCGCATTGATGGGCTCGGCCGCCAGCGCCTCTTCGCCCTCGCCTTCGCCCCACGCCTCGCCCGGACAGCAGCCCCACCAGCGTTCCGTGTCGAAAAAGCGGCTGCCGAACAGGTTCGGCGCGAACGCGGCGTCAAGCGCCACCGGCTTCGCGCCGGGACCGCGATTGCCCGAAAACGGCTGCCAAACCTTGCAGCAATCCTGCTTCGCAACCCAAATGGGAACAAGCCGGCGAAACGCCCGCAGCATAAACGTGTTGTCGCCGATTTCCGCCTGGCGCTTCGCCTGCGCGCGCAGCTCGTCGTAGAACAGCAGCTCGTCCTCCATGGCCGCGGCAATCGCGACGGCCTCTTCGCGCTGCTGCGGTGCGAACGACGCGTCGGCAAGCAGCGCGTCAAGTTGCTCCTCGATGACCTCGGCAAGCGGCTTCGCGTAGTGCGCGTTCACATTGCGCTTCGAGCGCGGCAGGAACGTTTCGCCTGATGAGAAGTGCTTCAGCGGATCCTTCCCCGTCAGGAAATTGCCGCTCATGCCCACGGCGTCAAGATGCGCGCACAGCTGCTCGACGATGGGATTGTGCGTCGGGTTGGGGTAATGGCGGAAGTACGTGGTGTTGGCCAGCACGCGCTGCAGGCGCATCTCGCGCAGCGCGTCGCCGGCAGGAAAGCCCGCGCCCTTCGCAAGCGCGCAGCCGCCGGCGCGCTCGGTGGGGCAAGCGTCCACCCAACCCGCCAGCGCCTTCGCAACCGCCTTCAACGAACGCTCACCCATGCGCGCACCTTTCCCTTTCCCCGCCGCTTGCCATCATTTTCCACCATTTCACCTGTGAGCGAATGTCAGAATAGCAATTCCCGAACAAACGGGGCTATCTGGCCTTACGCGGCTGCGCGGCCGTCGCGCTATTAGCCAATACTCACAACCGCTCCAAACAACAGGCCAGCCCACATGAAAGCACAGACACAAACGACAGGAATCGCCGAAAGCAGAGCCAATCAGCATTCCATCCATTAGCCTTATCTTTCTAGCCATTTCTAGCCATTTGCTAACCATAATGAACAGAAGAAGCCATTTTGCACTTCTTGGCAAATCATCAGGAGATAACGCGAAAAGAAGTGCAGGCGCTCCTTGATGTCGGGCGGTCGACGGCTAGGCGAGTCGTAAAGGAAATCGATGTGCGGATGGCGCGCGGCGAAAGCGGCCACGGCGGCCCGCACCTCCCACCCGTCGAAGGGCCTGGCGGCGGGCGACCCGCCAAGATGGCGGCCTGCATGATCGAGTCCGTGGCCATCGAGCCGGCGCCGCTTCGCCAGGTGTACGGCAGCCAGGCGCTGGCCGCAACCATCGAGCGCCTGGAGAAGCGCGTGGCGGACTACCACACGCAAACGGCGCTGACCGCGTCCGCCGATTACCCGGCGGGAGAGTAACCGTGGCCTACGAAGCACGCATCACCGGCGCCGCCAAGGCGTTCCGCGAGAAGATGTTCCCCGGCTACGTGTCGGATTTCCTGCGCACCGACCCCGAGGTCATCGAGCGCTTCGACAACTTCGCGTTCGACGAGGTGGTTGCGCAAGTGAACCTTGACGACGAGACCCGCTACCTGGGATGGCTGGCCACGCTTTTAGGTTGCCAGGGCATCGACGAGTACCGCGCCATGCTGCCCGCTGCGCTAAGCTGCGGCAACGCGAGCTGGTCACGTTCTGCTACATCGCGGCGCAAGGTGGTTGCGACGCGCAGGCAAAGGCGCACGTCGCCGCCAACCTCTCGGTGGGCAACACCAAAGAGCTGCTTGTTGCCGCTGTGTCCAGCGACCTACCCTTCATCGGCTACCCCCGCACACTCAACGCCCTCGCAGCCATCGAAGACGCAAGCAAGTAGAGAAGCGAAGGTCAAAGCGCCCGCAGGGAGCAACGAAAGGCTCACAGCAAAACGAGCTACCTCCCGTCAGGTTTAGCAAAAATCGCTCATGTATGTGATTTAATTGCTCTCCGCCACCTATAACGACAAGAGGATCTTACATATCCCCAGGTCACAGACTCGCCGCTATTTTCGTTAACCCGTCAAATTGGGTTAAATCACATACATGAGCGCTTTTTGTTGCCCAAGGAGCCCAATCTGACAAGGAAACACGAAAAGGGACGGATCGTTTGTCGCGTTTGCCAGACCCGACAAGGGGACAGGTCGTTGTCAGCTCGGTGGTTTCCTGTCGGTTATGCGGAGCGACGAAGGGCGAGGGCGGAGGCGTCGTCGGGGGTGAGGCCCTCTACGGCGCGGGTGAGGACGCGTTCGGCCAGGTCAGCGGCTTGTTCACCTTCCGCCGCGCGGGCGATTGCGCCCACATTCGCGTAGCGCCAGCAGCCATCCGTGGCCACCAGCAGAGCGGCGTTCGGCGGCAGGTCGGCCGAGCCCGACGCAGAGCGCTTCGGGCATCCCAGGTAGTTCGTCAGCTTGCCGTCCGCGCTGTCTAGCTGCGACAACAGCTTCGCCTTGCCGTCGTGCAGGCCGAACACGGCCACGTCGCCTTTGCTGGCCCACTCAACGTGGTTGCCGCGCACGCGCAAGCTCACACCCGCCGCGCCGCCATGGCGATGCACCACGTGCCGCTCCAAGTTGCCCGCCGCCTGCGACGCCAGGTCAAGCGCGGCGCGGGCGGACAAACCCTCCTCAAGCGCGTCGAGCCCCACGCGCGCCGACGCCGCCGCATACAGCGCGCCGTGCGCCCGACCGCCCATCCCGTCCACCACCATCGCGCATTCGCCGGAATCCGACACCAGCACCACGTCCTGATTCTCCCGATGCGCCCGACGCAACGACGCCGCCATAACCTCCATCCCATCAGGCGTTTTCGCTGCCGTGCTTTCAATCCACATGCCTCTCGGACGCTCAATTGCCGCCTTCATTGGGCCGCCTCCCTTCCTTGCAACGCTGATGAACGCTGCCGCTTGAGCACGCGAATGAACGCATAAGCAGAGCGAATCTGCCCGTCATGCGCGCCTTTGCCACCTCGCCTGCTCATGCGGCAGCGCACCGCTTCTCATCAAAATGGCGAACAGGGGCAGCAAGCAAAGCGATTTCCCTTGCGGCCCTGTTCGCCCGCCTTCGTTCCCGTGAGCCATCGCCATTTGACCTCGCGAAACATGCGGCGCCCCAACCCGATGAAGCGGGCGGGGGCGCCGCGAGGCTCTTACGCAGCCACCTGGCCGCAAGCGGGGCCGGCGTGCATGCCGCCGACAGCAGCGGCATCAACGGCCGAGGCAAGCGCAGGCGCATCGGCCACCGACGCATCGGCGGCATCGGCAACCCCAGCAGCCCCGACGCCAGCCCCGACCCCGGCGCCCGCGAACGCGACCTGCGACGTGCGCGCCAGCGCGGAAAGCTGCTGCGAGAAGCGGGTACGGCTGTCGGTGATGGCCGTGGTGAAGCGGATGAAGTCGTTCTGGAATTCGCCCGAAAGCGTCAACAGGCCTTGATACAGGCTCTCACCTGCGCCTTCGCACGCGCAGAACGCCTCGCTCTTCGCCAGGTCCGCAAGCTGGCCCGCCGCCTGAACGCGGGCGTCCACGTCGTCCAAGTCGGCCTGCAGGCGCAGCTTGAGCGCCTGCAACTCCGCACGCTCGGCACGCAGCGCGCTGTACTGCTTCCAGTACGACGCGATGGCCTCGCCCGCCGACAGCGCCAGCATCACCAGCACCAAGAACACGCCCTTGAGCACCGCCGTGGCCTCGCCCGATTCGAACACGGTGCTGGCTACGTCGGACGCGAAGCGCAGCCCGGCGATGATGAGCGCGATCGACGCCGCCGCGCCCAACGCCGCGACGCACGCTTTGCGCGAGCCCATGGCGAAGTTGTTCGCGCCCACGCGCGGAAGCACCCACAGCGTGGCGGCGCAGCCAAGCGAGATGACGATGGCGATGATGTTCGACACCAGCATCGCCTGACCCTCTTCGCTGCCCGACACGATCTCGGTCACAGCTCCGTCGAACAGGCTGTCGACGTCGAGCGCCTTGCACACCGCCGTGTAGTCCAAGCAGGCATTCGCCAGCACCAACAGCGCGATGACCAGCACCAATCCAATTCCCTTGCGCGTTTTCATCGGGTTACCTCCTTGCCTTGCGTCGCGTTCTTCACGCGCTCGGGCTTACCAAACGTCAGCTCCGCCAGACGGTTGTCGCAGCGCTCAAGCTGGGCTGCCAGCGACGCGCGGTGCGTGGCCTCAAGCTCGGTGCGGTAGCGGATGAGCCCCGCGTCCACCTGCGCCACATAGGCGCCCAGCTGGCCAAGCAGCGTGCGCGGATACTGGTCGATGCCGCTTTCGTGAAACGCCGGATGCGCGGCCGCGGCTCCGACCAGGCGTTTCGCCGTGGCCTCGAAGTCGGGAGCCGGCGGCGTGTCAAACGCCACGCCCAAGCGCTCATCGGCACACAGGTCGCTGGCGCTGGGGATGCGCGCCTCGCCCGCCGCGCTCGACACGCGCGGGAACTGTGGGGCGCCATCGTTCTTGCGGCCGAATAGGCCCTTCATGCTGAAAGCCATCAGCGTACTCCTTCCTCACGTGCGTCAACGGAAACGCCCGCACCGGCAGCAGCATCTGCCACGGCGACGGCAACATCGGCAGCGTCGCCAGCAGAGCCGAGCTTGCCAACACCGGCGTCGGCTCTTTTGCCAGCTCCAACGTCCGCGTCGCCCGCGCTGCCTTCGTCAGCCAACTCCGCCAGCTCGGACAACTCGATGTCCGGGAGCTTCTCGAGCACGCCGGGAAGCACGTACGGGCGGTTCAAGCCGGCGCGCTTGTGCGACCAGCGCAGGTGGGAAAGCGCCTGTTCACGGAAGTGGTTCTGGCAGTACGCCATGTTGCGCTCCATGCTTTCGGCCAGCAGCGCCTGGATGCGGCGGGCGCGGTTGAGCAGCGCCGTCAGCTCATCGCGGCGCGCCTCGGCCGCCGCAAGCGCCGCCTTCTTGCGAGCGCGAACGACGTCGCTGTCGTGGCTGGCCACCGCGCTGCGATCGGCCTCGGACAGCCCATCGGTGGCGCTCAAGTCCACCTCGGGCTCCTGCTTCGCCGCCTCCTCGGAACGCGCCACCTCGCCGCCCACCGACGCGCATAGCTGCTCGGCCGCGTCGACGGCGATGGTGGCCACGTGCAGCGTGGACGAGTAGTCCTCCACCTGGGATTTCACGTGCGAACGGCAGCGGCTCTCCAGCACCTGCAGGTACGGCGAGTCGCACACGCCGTTTTCGTCCTGCTTCACCTGACTTGCCCACAGAAGCGCCATCATGCGCTGCGCGCGGATGCGCGGGTTGAACGTTTCGGGGAAGATTTTCACGCGCTGGCCAAGCTCGACCTGGCGCTGCTCGCACCATTCGCACGCGTTGACCAAGTCGGCTTCCGTCTTGAACGCGACGGGCTTTTCGACCACGCGACGCGCCTCGGCTTTTCCTTTCATGCTGGTCTCCTTTGCCATCGGTAACCTGACGGCTTACACCCTAGCGACCGCATTTCACCCCCATTGCGCAACGAAAGCGAAGCCGCCCCGCCCCGGCGTGTTTGGAGCAGCCCTGCGCCGGCAGGCCTTCGCCATCCACCACCGCTTTCGCCCGCGCGCACCCGATGGCAGCCGGGAACATCAGGCGATATCCGCGAACAACGGGCGGCAGCCTATCACGCCCCGAAAGCCCGACAAACAACCCGGACGGCTGTCGGGCTTTCGGAGCGGTGAAAATTGCAACCTTCAACGGCCACGCACTGCGCAGGTCGCCTGCGAACAGCACGCCAAACGCGTCGCGCGCCTGGAGCCGCACCCCCCTCACGCGTCCGTCACGCCTTTCCGCCTACAAACCCACTGACAGCATTCAGGAACACGGAATTATGGCCACTGTTGGACAGTTTTTCGCGTTCCTGAATATTTGGCGGCAGGTCGCGACCACTAGGATTCGGCGCATCTTGGTGGCAGCTGGATTACACGTCTATGACCTGGTGTTTCGTCAATAGCCACAAGCTGTTACCTCGCAGCAAAAGCAAGCACGCCTCAAGGCCATTCAGCTTCTCCAATTTCTGACCCCAATTCGTTCAGGTTCTCCAAATAATGGCAAGCAGTGGCCATTTTCGCGAAAAGCTGAGCACACGTGGTAAAGCCGGGCGCAGTCCGCCCGGTAAGCAAAGCAACAAGGAGAACCTCGCGCCGAAAACCTGGCGAGCAACCCGTCGTTTTGCGGGCCCGCCTCGCCCCCCCTACCTAGCGAACAACCTGCTCCTTTGCCGGCTCGCCCCCTTTCCGGCAACCGCCCTGTCGCTTTCCAGCCCGCCCCCCGGCAACCGCCCTGCCGCTTTCCGGCTTGCCCCTTGCCCGGCGAACATCCTGCCCCTTTGCCGGGTTAGACTCTCTATGCATAGCAAAAATCGCTCATGTATGTGATTTAGCTCGATTTGGCAGGGCAAAGAAAACTGCACCACGTCTGTGACCTGGGTAAACGCAAGATGTTCTTATCGTTCTAGACAGCAGAGCGCAATTAAATCACATACATGAGCGATTTTTGCGCGCAAGCAGCCTATACAGCACGAAAAAGGGGCATCCCCTTGTCAGACGCCCTGCCCCCGCCGGTCAAGGCGCGCTTCCAAGCAGGCGAAAGCGCGCCAAGGCCGCTGCCATGCCTTCGCTTTCTGCACCCCCAGGAAAGCCAGCGAAGTGGGCGAACGCTGACTGAATGCGTTCTGGCAATATTTGTCGAGCGGGAGCAATGCCACCCGTAGCACCGCCGGGGCCGATGGTCGACTCCTAGCGTTGCCGTGAAAGCGCTACTTCACTTTCAGGCTGGCCATGGTCAGCGCTTCGCCGAACAGCGGGCCGGCGCCATTCATCGCGGCGAAGCGGGCGCGCTCGGGGTCGGCCACCACGCTTCCGGCCAGCTCATGCACGCCGTAGCCGAACAGCTGCGGGCTCATGACCACGCTGGGGCCCACCATCACCGTCAGCGCGTCGCGCGACAGCGCAAGCAGGCGCGGCGCCGTTTTGTTGATGAACGTCACGCCCGTAATGAACGCGAAATCGGCCTGCGGCAGCACGAATTCACACGCCGGATCGGGCGTGTCCAGGCCGTCGCGGCAGTTGCGCTCAAGCACCGTGAGGTTCGCGTACTCGGCAATGTCGGTCACGTGCGGAAAATGTCCCACCACCACGACGTTCGCGCCGTCGCGCGCCGCGATCTCGCCGCGATACGCCTGGAACGCGTCCTTCGGCCCGCCGCCGCGCTCGCCATCGGCGGGCCGATCGGCGTTCGAGTCGTATTCGCAACCCAGCAGGTCAAGCAGCTCGCGGCGCGCGTACCACGCGTTCAGCGCCGCCACGCCCAGCGACGCCTCCTCGAAGCACCACGACTTCGCCAGCTCGGCCACGTGGCGCAGCTTCATGCCGCGCAGGTCGGCCTTGAACGCGCGCTTTCCGCCGCCGCGCGTGGTGAAAGCCACGCCCATGCCGCAGTCGGCTTCCACGTACGACCAGTTCAGGCCCAGGCAATAGTCGCGCACTTCCACATCTTCCGGAATTCCCGCGATAAGCTGGTTGTACAGGTCCCACGCCGTGCCGGGCGCGTACGTCCCGGGGTACGCGATGGGCGAAGCGACGTCAAAGCTCATGGTCGACATGGCACGTCCTTTCATAGCGAAACGGTGCGGCGTGTCCCTTCAAGCCGCAATTCCCGTATTATTCTCATTAAGCACTAATGATACATCGAACGACGAAACGATGGGGTTTTCATGCTGTTCCTGCTGACCGGCGACGTGCAAATCGGGAAAACCAGATGGCTTGAGAAGCTGTGCGGCGACCTGGCGGCCGCGGGCGTTTGCGTTGCCGGCGTCATCGCGCCTGGTCAGTGGGTGCCGCGCGCCGAGGGGCAGCCCGGTGGAAGGCACGGGTTCGACGGCGAAGGACGCTTCGAGAAGCTCGGCATCGACAACCTGCTCCTGCCGCAAGGCGAGCGCATTCCCTTCGCCCGCAGGCGCGACCTAGCGCAGGCCGAGGGAATGTTCGACCCGAACAGCCAAAGCGCGCAGATGCAGCTGGGATGGGAAATCTCCGACGATGCGATAGTGCAGGTGAATGCCCATTTCGACCTCATCGCCGCCCGCCCCCACCACAACGGACGCCAAAGCCTGCTCGTCGTCGACGAGCTCGGGCGTCTCGAGCTCATACGAAACCAGGGGCTCACAAGCGCGCTCGCCCTGCTCGACGAGGGTCCCAGCCCCGCCTTCCCCCACGCGCTCATCGTGGTGCGCGACGTGCTCGTCGACCTGGCACGCGAGCGGTTCGCGCCCTCATGGGGCGACCCCGCGCTCGTAAGTCCCACGCAAGATGCGGAAGAGGCAATCCGCCGCGCGTTCAAGGCGACCCGCTAAACGTAAAATCGCACCCACCACGTCCGCCGCGCGACCCTGCCAGATGCGGGGCGTATCTGGCGCGCAGGCCAAGCGAGCAATTCGCGTTCCGCACTATCCCGCAACATAAGACGGGCCCGAGGCGGCAAAGCGCTCGGGCCCGAACATCACCGCTCGCAAGGAGCAGCTCGCAACCTACTTCGTCGGAACTGCGTGAGCCATCAGCTCAGCGATGTCCGCATCGGTAAGGTCGTAACCGTAGAACGTCTTGTAGTAATCCTTCGCCACGTCGGTCACGCTCGTAGAGAACTTGCCCGGGTAAAGCACGCGGGGCAGCCATTGCATGCCGAGCACCTGGTTCACCGACGGCGGACTCGACAGCCAGTTGTAGGGCGTCTTCGGCACCTGATAGTACGAGCCGCTCTGGATAGCCTCGAGGGAAGCCCAGGTCGGATCGGTACCAGCGGCCTCGTAAAAGTCGCCCGCATCCTTGCCGTTCGTAGCGAACAGGATGACACCGGGGTTCCAGTTGGCGATCTGCTCGAAGCTGACCTCGTTGCCCGTGCCCGAACCGGTCGCCTTCTCGACGACACCGATATTGTTGGCGCACATGTCGACGACACCTGCCTGGTAAGCGCCCTTCGCAATGATGTTGAGGCCGGAGTCGCCCACACAATAAAGCACGTTCGCGCGCTCCGATTCGGGAATGCTCGCCATCACCGAAGTTGTCTCGTCATATGCCTTCTTACAGTAATCCGCAAGCTCCTTCGCACGGTCGGTCGTGCCCAGAAGCTCGCCGAGCATTGTGTAAGCCTTGTCGTAGGAGTCAAGCGACGACGCGATGTGGACAACGGGGATACCGATCTGGTCCTGCAGCGTGTCGAGATCGTCCTTCATTCCGTCTTTCGCCTCGCCCACGTCGATCACGACCTGCGGGTCGGCTGCAGCGACGGCTTCCTTGTTGAAGTCGCCCTTGCTCCCGTAAATCTGACCGAAAACATCGAGCGACGCATATTCGCTACCCAGGTATTTTGCCTGATCGTCCGCGATTTTAGTTGCAAGGCCGACCATCTTCTCGGGAGCGATCGTCAAAAGCACGTTCTGTGCGAGCGGGCCGGAAGCCGCCACGCGATCGATCTGCGCGGGAAGCTCCACTTCCCGTCCAAGCGAGTCCGTGAAGGTGCGCGTTGCCAGCGCCTCGGCCTGCGCATCGCTTTTCTGGTCGCTTGACTCCTTCTGTCCACCGGAACATCCGGCAAGCGAGAAGGCGAGCGCGAGCGCCATCACAGTCGCCGCGATTGCGAATCCGATGCCGCGCTTCTTCGTCATCTCCATTCTTCCTCCTACAATCCTATTCTTCCCTGATTTCGCTTGTAGGCACGCATACGCGCACCTTGTCGCCATATAGTGAGTTGACCTCGACTTCCACACCATAGATGCGCCCCACCAACTCGGCGGTGATCACATCCTTCGGGTCGCCGTACGCCTCAACGGTGCCGTCGTACACCACGAGCGTCTTGTCAGCAAAGAGAAATGCCTGGTCAGGCTGATGAGTTGACTGCACGATGGAAAGACCCTCGCGTGCAAGCTGCTTCACGCACGACAGCACGCGCACGGTGTTGCCGTAATCGAGCGCGCTCGTAGGCTCGTCCATCACGATCGTCTTCGCGTTCTGGGCAAGCGCGCGGGCAATCAGGACAAGCTGCTGCTCTCCGCCGGAAATGTGGGTGTACATGCGGTCCGCCAAATGCCCGATGCCGATGCGCTCAAGCGCTTGTTCCGCCCGCTCGACCTGCTCGCGGCCAGGCGTCCCGAATATTCCCACGTCAGCGCCCGTGCTCATGAGCACGACGTCGCGCACCTTGTAGTTGTACACAGGGGCGTGGGTTTGGGGGATATAGGAAATCTCCCGCGCACGTTCGCGCACCGAAAGATCGCGCAAATCCTTGCCGTTTACGCGAATGACTCCCTCATAATCGCTGTTCAGGCACAGGATACAGCGAAACAACGTCGACTTGCCCACGCCGTTGGGTCCGAGCACGTTCACGAGCACGCCGTCCGGAATGCTCGCATTCACGTCGCGCAGCACCTGATGTTTCCCGTAGGAGAAGCTCACATGTTCGATATCTATACTCAAATCTTACGCTCCCTCGTGATGAGATAGAGGAAGAACGGCGCGCCGACGAACGCGGTCAGGATGCCGATGGGAATCTCGGACGTGGCCACAAGGCGCGCGATGTCATCCACAAGCAAAAGGAAGCTCGCGCCCATGAGCATGCTCGCCGGCAAAAGTTTGCGATAGTCGCAACCCACGAGCATGCGGCACAAATGCGGGATGACCAGGCCGACCCAGCCCACCATGCCCGACACCGCCACGCTCGACGCGGTGACAAGGGTGGCCGCAAGCAGAACGACAACGCGCATCCGCTTGGCGTTCACGCCCATCGTGGCGGCCTCGTCGTCGCCCATGGTAAGGATGTTGATGCGCCAGCGCATGGCGAACAGCACGACGCACCCGATGATCATCGGAGCAGCGACCAGCGTAACATCGGACATCTTGGCGCTCGTTAAGCTTCCCATCAGCCAATACGTAATTGCGGGAAGCTGGTCGGTGGGGTCTGCGATCAATTTGGTGAACGAGACGCCCGCCTGGAACAGCGAGCTCACCATAACGCCCGCGAGCACCACGACAAGGATGCGGTTTCCCTTCGCCCGACTCGATATGAGCAGCACGAGAAACACCGTCGCGATAGCGAAGCAGAACGCGAACAGACTCGTGGCAAACGCGCTCGCCCCCAAAAGAATGGCAATCGCGGCTCCAAGTGCCGCGCCTTGGGACGCGCCCAGGATATCGGGCGACACAAGCGGGTTTTGGAAGGTTCCCTGGAACGCCGCACCTGCCGCCGCAAGGCAGCACCCCACCATAAGCGCGAGCAGGATACGCGGCAGGCGAACGTTGAAGAACAGCGTCTGCTGCTGGTTCGTCCAAAACTGATCGATGGGAAATACCTGGCCAAGCAGCATGCAGATGGCCTCATGGGGCTCGATGGGGAACTTGCCGAGCATAAGCGAGACCGACGTGATGACAACCAAGATCACGGCAAGAGCCATGATGACGAAATCTTCGCGCAGGGAGATTCTTCTCCCCGTATCTGTTCCCTCGAGCTTCGGCACATCGTCCCCTTCAAATAATGCTACTCCCGAAATATATACGAATATGCAGAATTATGCAAACGGGAATATCCTGAAATAGGGATGATTATGAGACGCGCAACGAGGAAGATTCCCGGGTGGAGAACGAGATTGCGCTGCGTTGATTATTCTGTCAATAGGCTATTCTAGTTTGTGTCTGATTGCTGGCGCATGCTCGGCAAGTTCTCGCCGCAAGGAAACCGGCATGCGACCAGCCCTATTCTCCGAACGCACTTAAGATGGTCTTGAGCTTCATGTCGATCTCATCGAACTCGTCGTCGGCCACGCTGCCCTCGACGATACCGCACCCGGCGTACACCCAGCCGCCTTCCCCATCGAACACGCCCGTGCGAAGACCGACCGAAAATGCACCGTCACCTGCGCCGTCGATGTAGCCGCACGCGCCGGCGAAGAATCCGCGGTTGTACGACTCGATCTGGCGGATGAGCATCTTCGCCTCGCCGACGGGCGTGCCCGCTACCGCAGGCGTGGGGTGCAGATCGCCCACGAGCTCGGGCAGGCTCACGCCCTCGAGCACCTTCGCGCTCACCGGGGTGTGGAGGTGCTGCACGTGGCGCAGCGAGAGGATCTGCGGCTCGCGCGGAATGCGTACGTCATGGCAGATGCGCCCCAGAACCTCGCGCATGAAGTGGACAACGTGCTCGTGCTCGGC
>OLRT01000269.1_pt1 | contig 41057 bp, 52 predicted proteins | sample 1672021 | NCBI WGS metagenome assembly OLRT01 (sample SAMEA3136637, study PRJEB25190) | human gut metagenome | reverse complement strand
CCCGCCACGGCGAGGCTCTTGTGACTGCCCCTCATCACACCGAGCACCGCGCTTGACATGAGTTGGAAGTTTGTCGGAATCGTGCCGTACATCTTGAATATTTTGTCTTCTTTGAAAAAGCACGGGTAGCCAAGGTAGCTCACGCACGCCGTGAATGCTCCCGCCGTGCCGCTCTCCACGCTGAACGCATCCGTGGATAGTCCGTCAAACACGTTCCAGTTGTACGGATCACCGAGCTTTGAAGCAAAGATGCTGTCGCCCTTGCACCCCCATACGCGGTTTTCGTTCGTGCAGACGAAGTCCATATTGGGAACGCTGCGCTTGAGCGTGACTGTTCCGGTCTCTGTGATGCTCTCCTGCCCGTCTGGCAGGCGGAAGGTGTTTTCATAAAAGCGCAGCGTCTTTTTGTCCGCGCTGATCTCCCGGATGATGGGTGTGCGGTTGTTGTAGGTCTCCTTTGTGCAGCCCGAGATCGTCACGGCGTCGCCCACGTTGAACGGGAACGCCGCGCCGGTCGTCGTGATGCTGTTTGCTGCCGCCTTTTCGTCGGCATACGTGCCATTCCCGAATTTCAGCCCCGCCGCGGCGTAGCTCGCCTCCATCGGCTTGATCGTGCCGTCCTTTTCGCACACGATCTTGTCGGGGAAGATGAGCACGCGCTCGCCCAGTGCACAGAAAGTCTTTTCGCTGTCTGCGACCGTCGTCTTCTCTTCACCGTTGATGTAGAGCTTCGTTCCGTACACCTCGTATAGCTTGCCCGCACTGAAAATGCCGTTCGCCTTGCCCATACCCTTGCGGACGGTATAGCGCCGCGCACGTGGAGCAAGAAGCGGGAAGTATCGCGCCGACAGGTTTTTCATGTCGTAGAGTTCGCCGCCCGCCGCACCGAACGTGTGGTTAATGCCGCCGAATTTCTCCTGCTGCACGCGCCGGTTCGTATATGCCGTGATCTCAGGCAGTCTCATCCGGCCCCTCGCTTTCTTTCTTCTCCGGTGCTTCCGTGCCGTCGCAGATCATGGCGATGTTGCGAAGCGACTGCCGCACCGCCGCCACCACATCGACGGCATCCCCGTTGACGTTCAAAATGCCGATCAGGCGCATCGCGTGCGCCGCTTCCTGCTTGATCTTTTCATTCATGCTGATTCCTCCAATCGTTTCAGCCGTTCTTCCTGCTCGCGCACCTTCGCCCACAGGATCGGAATGAACTCGCTGTACCGCAGAAAATAGGTCTCGCTGCCGTCCTTGCGCTTGGCCGCCGCCCAGCCCGCGAACTCCTGCGACGTGATCCCGCATTTCTGCATCGCCGCCTCTACCTCCTGCGCGATGAAGCCGGTGTGGAAGCGCCCGCTCGTGCCGCTGTTCAGCTTGTAGCGCTTCGGCTCGACGAGCTCAAGCATGCGCACGTACTTCTCCGGCAGCGCCTCAATGCTGTTCTTGATGTTTCGGTCGGACCCGTTCAGTTCGTTCGTGCTGCAATAGATCGCGCTCCAAACGAAATTCGGCGCACCAAGATTGTACCGGTTATCTGCATTCGGGGCGAAATCGCCGCGGCAATCAATGAAGTCGTAGTCGAAATTGAGCGCTGATCTTCCGTTATTCCCCGACAGATACAGGTTTCCGCTCGTCGCGTTCAACTCCATCGCCTTGCTCTCGAGCGTCATTTTGTAGTCCGCCGTGCTGGCGTACTCCGTGTAGATGTCCCCACAGCGTCGTCCCTCATCATTGCGCACGGTGATCCTGTCCCCTTCAATCTCCGTCGCTGTCAGCGTGCCATAGATGTTCACTGCATCCACGCACAGATCAATGCTGCCCGTGCTCGCCACCTGTACGCCGTTGTAATTGAGCTTGAAGATCGTGCCGTTCTCGCCGCTCGTCGCGCCCAGCGTGAAGCCCTCGGCGCTCTGGTCAAAGATGCTCTGCGCCTGCGTCGCATCGATCTTCCCGCTCACCGTCGCTCGCAGGCCGTTCACGTCGGTCTTGATGTTAGTGATCGCGCCGTCAAGGTTTGAAACACTTACCTGCAAGCCCTTTGCCGTTGTGTAAAGCTGCGTGATGTTCCCCTCGGCGTCGCTAAGTCGAGCATCTAATCCTTTTGCTGTAATGGAAATTTCATTTACATTCTTGTCCGTATCCTCGATCTTGGCGTAGATCGGCTCGGAAATATCCTTGATAAACTCGCTCAGTGCATTCTGATTGATGTTGCTCCCATCCAGATTGAAGAGCGTATACCGCAGCTGTTCGAGTAGCACGAAAAGGTAGTCATAGACCCCGTTGATCTGCTCCTGCGTGTCTTTGCCTTCCCCATTCGGGAAAGTCGTCTCCACCAGCTGAAATGTCGTCGGCACTTGTCATCACACCTTCCAGTTGCCCTTGCTCTCTTTTCGGTTCTCGCGCCGCCACCATGCCATAGCATCGGCCACCGCCTCGTTGGCAATGGCGTGGTCGTTGGCATAGAGCGCGCTGTCCTGATTGTAGGCGTCGAGCTGCGCTGCCAGATATAGGTGGTAACACTCGTTGTGCCCGTCCGGCAGCAGCAATTCCATATCCTCGACGCTCGCGGTGTCATCCTCCACGCTCACTTTGATGGCGGGGGCTTCCGCCCCCATCATCTCGGCAATTCGGTGCTCAAGCACCATGAGAATTTCCGCCTTGCGCGGCGTGCTCAATTTGTTAGGCCGCAGCGCGTCCGCGTCACGGATCGCTTTCAGCATTTTCATACATTAGACCTCCGTGAAATACTGCCCCATAAGCTCGTGTGGCAGATACTGCAAGACGATCTTCCCGCCGGCGGCCTCGCCGATACGCTCGCAGAGGTACGTCTTGCCGTCCTCGCTGTCGAGGTAGTACTTGCCATACTCGTACTCCATGCCGCGGCTTGCGGGGATTGGATCATCCTGCGTGCCCGCGTGCGCAACGTCGATCACGACCCACAGCGCGGGCGTTGCGCTCGGCTTCCAATCCTCCTGCGAGGTGTGCGCTTGACGGCACTTGTACACCTTGCCGCCGTAGCTCCTGCGGTCGCCCTCCGCGTAAGCAACAGGATACGCCCATGCCGTGATAAGCTCGGGCACAGTCGCCGCCTCGCCGTCGCTCAGGCTGACCGCCGCCTGCTCGATGATGGGCCGCAGCTCCACCGCACGGGCGTATGTGACCGGCGCGCCCGCAAGGGCGGTAACGGTCGCTTTGGCGTTCTCCGTCTCCGTGGGCTTGCCCATCTTGATAGACACAGTACCGTTGCGGTGGTCAGTGATCGCCCCGCTCAGGCTGTACATGCTGTTGTCCCACTCGTTGACGACCTCCTCGGTCTCGCCCGTGGGATTGCCCTGCTCGTCCAGCACGTCCTGCGTCTCGCGCTGCACAATGCTCCACGGCGTATTGTCGGGCAACAGTGCCACTACGGCATCGTAGGACATGGTCAGATAGATGGTTTTGGTATCACGGCCGTTCCAGTTGCGGTCAACAAGGTTGCCGTTGACCGCTGCGGGGTATTCCGTGTTGTTGACTTTGATGTAGATGCTCATGTGTACTCCTTTCTACTGTTGCACAGCGTTTGCTTGCAGCCATGCTAAGAGGTCGCCCGTGGGGGCTTCGTCAAAGGTGATAGTGCGGTAAGCTTCATCAGTAAAACCGTATCCGTCATTTACTCGCGTATTGTCGTAATAAATTCCGGGCTTAATCCACTCCCACCCATATATCTTGAATACTGAATATTTATTGCCGTTTGAGGTAAACGCGGGTGTGTCAAATTCTTTTAGGGTACTGCTTGGCGTTGTATAGCTATTGTTCAGCACCCACGTGTACCCATTTTGAAATTTAATGTCATACCCCGTTCCGTTAATAAGCGTCCTGCCCTTCTTGATGCTGTATACAGTGCCGTTGACGAGGCATTTCCCGCCCTTCACTTCGTAGGCCATGCCGTTGACGAGTGTTTTGTGTCTCATGCGCGCACCTCCACAGACAGCCCGCGCAGCCGCGCGTACTCGATCACGGCGTAGTGCAGCGGCGTACCTTCCTTGATGTGCACAGGTGCACCGTCCTTGAAAACGTACACAGCCTTGACCATGTGCTTCTCGCCGCGCTCATCTTTGATGTAAATCTCCATCTCCGCGCCTCCTTAACCGTACACCCAGTTAATAGCGTAGTTCTCGGTGGGCGTGCTCTCCGATGCCACCAACGTCTGCTTGACGATGTTGCCGCTCGCGATATAGTCGCTTCCACGCGTCGCCGCCGCCAGCCCGCCCGAGCCATTGCCCTTGATGAGAGAGGTGGTGGAGGGGATATTGACGGGGCCAGCGGGGCCCTGCGGGCCGGTCGCGCCGGTCGCGCCTTTCTCACCCTGCGGGCCTTTCTCACCCTGCGGGCCTTGCGGGCCCATGAGGTTGACGGTCGCGGGATTCGCAAGCCCGCCGTTGTTCGTCCAGCTCAGGTCTCCCGCCGCGGACACAGCAGGCGTAAAGGTTGCGCCTTTTGCGCCGTCCGCACCTTTCACGCCATCCACCCCGGCAGGGCCCTGCGGGCCCGTCAGGCCTTGCGGGCCGGTTTCACCTTGCGGGCCAGTCTTGCCCTGCGGGCCCTGCTCTCCCTGCGGTCCCCTTGGCCCCTCGGGGCCGGTATCTCCCTTCGCGCCGTCAGCACCGGCAGGACCCCGTGCGCCCGTGTCGCCCTTCGGACCCTTGAGGTTCACGGTCTCAGGATTCGCCTTGCCGCCGTCGTTCGACCATGACAGGTCGCCGTCGTCGCTCATGCTCGGCGTGAACGTCACGCCGTCCTTACCGGCGGCACCGTCTGCGCCCTTGGCACCATCCGCCCCGGCAGGGCCTCGAGGACCGGTCTCGCCGGGATTGCCTTTCGGACCCTGCGGCCCCTCGGGACCCGTGTCGCCTTTCGCGCCCTGCAAGGGGCCGTTGGGGCGGAACTTGCCGGTCGTGCCGTCTAAAATGTAGATGTCATATGGCTCTGACGTGCCCACACCGTAGGCGTCGCCCGGCTGCGCGGTCGCGAGTTTAGCCTCGTCCAGCGCTTCCGCCGTGTCGTAATAGCCCAGCACCTTGAAGCCGCTGCCGGTCTCCCCCTTGGGACCTACTGGGCCCGTCTCGCCTCGCGGGCCCGTCTGCCCCTGCGGGCCCTGTTCGCCCTGCGGGCCGCGCGGACCTTCTGGGCCGGTCGGTCCGGTCGCGCCGGTGTCACCTTTCTCTCCTTGGGGACCGGTATCGCCCTTGTCGCCTTTCAGCGCGGCGAGCTGTGCCGCCGTAAAGTCGGAATAGGTAAAGGCATCGCCCTTGTCTCCCTTTGCGCCCTGCGGGCCAGCGGGGCCGGTCTCGCCTTGAATGCCCTGCTCTCCCTGCGGGCCGCGGGAGCCGGTCTCACCTTTGGGACCCTGTGGCCCCGTCGCACCGGTTGCGCCGGTCTCTCCCTTGGGGCCGCGCGCGCCGGTTGCGCCCGTGTCTCCTTTGGGGCCGGTTGCCCCGGTCTCCCCCTTGGGGCCCTGCGGGCCGGTATCTCCCTTGGGGCCGACTTCGCCCTGCGGTCCGGTCGCGGCAACGCCCGTGTCGGAAAAAGCGCCCGCCGTGGCGTCCCACTTGAACCAGTTGCCCGTGGTCTCGTCGACGTAGGGCATCTTGGAAACCGCCGTCTCCGCATCCGCCGCCGCCTGCAAAACCTCATCTACCCAGCTTTGGTAGGCTGGAGGCGGTGTCTCGCCGCTGTCTTCCAGCGTTTCGCGCACGCGTGTTTTATATATCTGGCTCTTCACAATGGTATCGCCCACGGTATAGCGCAGCTCTGCCGCGCCCTCACCGGCCACCGCCGTATCAACGCTCGATACCAGCCACACGAGCGCGCCGTCTTCTTCCGCCAATGTCACGGGATACGGCTGCGCATCGCCATTTCGCTGCACGATCAGGCTCGCCACGCCATCGCCGTAGCCCTCGCGCCACTTTTCCAGCACGTCAAAGACGACCTTGCGCGCCTGATTCTCGCCCCTGCGCCCGAGCTTGATCTCTTCGAGCGCGTAGGCATTTTCAATAACCATGTTGTCACCTCTCTTATGGAAAACGGCGCAGCAAGAGCGACTTTTTTCGTCCCTTGCTGCGCCGTGTCGCAACTCATTTTTCGTGTCTCGCGGTCGTATTCACTTACGCGTTGTGGGCCTTTGCGCTCTCAACGTAGTCGCTGCTCATCGTCTGGATGAGATTCGCGGTCGAGGCATCCTGTCTCATCTGGTTCTGGATGGCCCACAGGAACTTTCTCTTGACCTGCACGGTCACGCCGCGCTGAATCAGGCAGCTTTCGCCGTTCACGCACACCAGCAGGTCATCCTTGTACTTGCCGCTGTCCTTGAACAGGCGGACGCTGACGTACTCCTCGCCCGCGCGATCGGCGTTCACAGCCGCAACGGCGTTCTTTGCTTCGCTCATCGGTCTTTCCTCCGTTTCAGTGGCGGGGGCGGCGTTCACAGCCGCCCCCTTGGTGGTTAAGTCAGCGGGGTCTCATCGAACGTGGAAGTCGTTTCCACGCGAATCATATACGCCTCAACCAGACGTTCGGCGACCTTGGTTGCCTTCCAGCCGACGGTTGCACGCTGGTTCAGCGGGTCAGCCGTACCGGCAGAGCCGAGCGGCTTGACGATGTGCTCAAGGCCGCCGCCGGTCAGCTCGGTCGTGCCGTAAGCCTCCGCGCCCATGATGAGGGTGGAGTAGACGTTGCGGCCCTTCGCACCGGCTTCGCCCGGATAGATGGCGGTCGACGCCGTCGGGGTGGTAGCAGGCGCTTCTTTCAGCGTGATCGTCGCGCTGCCAGCACCCGCAGCCGAGGCGCTTTCGATCTCAAGAAGCGCACCACCGATGACGACCTCACGGCCCGCCAGCTTTGCGGCGTCAGCAGTGGTGATTGCCTCGTTTACGGTCAGAACCTTGCCGGATGCGCTCTTGACGGTCAGGTCGCGTGCGCCTTCGGTCAGGTCGTCGGCGTGGAACACCTTCGCTTCGGTCGTCTCGATGAAGCGGACGCCCGCAATCTTGCCGATCTCGTCGTCGTAGATGTTGCTGGTGTCCTTGTACTCGTGCGGGCGCTTCCAATCAGGGTCATCCTGAATGTCGTAGGAACAGTCAGGGTGAATGATGGCCCAGTAGGAGCCTTCATAGCGCGGGGCGTTCATGGTTTTCAGGAAGCGAACCGCCTTGCGGACGGCACGCACCGTGAAATAGTGGTTGCCCGTGGTCTCGCCGCCAACGAGCAGATGGCGGCCCGTCACCTGACCTTCGCCGTACTGGACGTTAGAGCCACCGTTAATGACCTCGCGGGTGATGGTGTCGAGCGTGCGGCCCGCCTGAGAGCCGAGCAGCACCGTCGCTTCCTGCAGGTTGTTGTCGATGGCGGTCAGGTCGAGGATATCGGAAATCTCGACGAAATCGCCGTACTGGTCGACCTGTGCGGTCAGCGTGGTCATGGACAGCTTACGACCCTTGGGGGTCACGCCTTCGGTGATGGGCGTCAAGGCCTTGGGCAGCGGATCATACTTACGGAACTCGATCTCCTTGCCCTTGCCCTTGGGGATGTTGCGCTTCTGCGCGAATCGGTCATGCACCAGCTCGGGTTCGGCGTTGTCGATCAGGGTGTCGCAGTAGTAGGTTTTCATCTCGCCCGAGAGACCGGCATCGGTCGTCACGTTCGTCTGGCCCTCAAACAGGCTCAGAATAACGGGCAGAATGAAAATGTCTTTGAACTTCTTCATAGAGTTTTGTCTCCCTTCTTACAGTCGGTAAATTAGGCGGGCATCAGAATACGATGCGCTCGCCGCGCCGCACGCGTCTTGCGATCTCTGCGCGGTCGGCCTTCGTGAATTTGCTCGGGTCACTCTTGACAATGACCCCCGGCTGGGAAGTGGTTCCGTTCTCGTTCGGGCGCATTCCTTTCGCGCGGACGTTGTCCATCACGCGCTTTTCCATCTCCGCCGCAGCTTTCGCCGCGCTGCGAGCCTGAATGTCGCCTAAATGGGATACCTCGTAAGCGTCTTTTACAGGAACGCCAGCGCGCAGCATCGCAATGAAGCGCGGATTCTCCGCAACTTCGCGCTTGAGGTCGAAGTCAGGGTACTCTCCCGGCGCGTCCGCCGTTCCGACCAGCTCACTCGCCTGACGAATCCAGTCGTTATATGTCTCGTCGGCTTTCTGCTGGCGCTGTCTGTCTTCTTCCTGGCGTTTGAGCGCCTCATTTTCCTGCTGCATGCGTACATACTCACGGTACTGTTCAACGCTCATGCCCATACTCTCCGCTTCCGCGTTGTAGAGCACGCTGTTGAGCGCCGCATCGCCCTCAAAAGCCGCACGCAGCTTACTCATATCGCCGTCCGTCACGCCATAATGGCGCATCAGTGTGTCGATAATGGGCTGCGAATCGGCGATCTTCTGGTCTTTGGCCTTCTCTTCGCCAAATCTGCGGTTGATGATGCGCTGCGTCTCCGCAGTGTACACGTCCTTGTATTTGCCGTTTACGAGATCAAGGAACTCCTTTTTGAGGTCTTCCCCGCCTTTTTCCGCAGCCCCGGCGTCGTGCTGCTGCATCTTCACGCCCTCGCCTTTCGGCTCGCCAGAAGAGGCTCCCGTATCATCAGGTGTCTCCTGCTTGCCGAACACGACGTTGGCGTATTCGCCCGTTTTGCCCTTCCGGGTGGGAGAAGAGCTTGCATTCGTGGTCTCGCCCTGTGTGCTCGCGCCTCCCTCAGCGCCGCCCGATGCACCGGCAGCGGCTCCCGCAGCGGCAGTGCCGCCGTCAAAGAGGCTCAGGATCACGCGAAGCGTGGTTTTGAGGTTCATGGTATCCCTCCTGCTTGTCAAATCGCGGATATTCGGCCCTCCGTGTAGGCCGTGCAGCGCTTCCCATCATCCGCAGGGGAGGGGAGAGCGGCGAAAAGATGAAGAAAAACGCCGACCCTCCCTCGCGGGCGTATGAATAGGAGGAAGCCACTCGCACGCCTAAAGCGTAACATGCGGCTTCCTCCGTCTCACCACGGGTGAGAAAAAATTTTTAATTTTCTTCGATGCACTCGCAGATAGCGTCCGGCCTCGTGGTCTCAAGCTGCTTGAGCCCGATGCAGGCCGCAAGAAATGCCGCCTCGATGCGCTCATCGCCTCCGCAGTGGATGAGGAAGCGCGGCGCCCCCTCGTCTATCTCGAAGCCATAGACCTCGCACTCTCCCTCAGCTTCCATGTTCTTCACATAGCCTCCGAAGGCATACATCACGCCAGTAATGTAGTTGCAGCATTTCTCGTCCGCCGAATGGCCTTCGCACAGGATCATGTAGCGACCGATTTCGTGCTCGATGTGAACCATCGTCATGCACTTACACCCCCGGCATCGCCGCGCTGCTGCCCGTGTCCATGTTCGGCTTAGACTGTTCGGCAAGCTGCTGCATGTAAGGCGTCTGCGCACCCTGCGCGTCGGCGTTGCGGCTTTCCGTCCCGCCGCTGCTCCCGCTCTTGCGCTTCGAGCCGCCGCCTTGCGTGCCGCCTGTCATGCCAAGTCCCATATCTTGACCCGTGAGCTGCTGGATGACCGCAAGCGCCTTCTGAAGCTGTTGCCCCTGCTGCTGCACGACGTTGTAAAGCGTTGCACCCTCGTTGACCTGACTCTTGATCTTGTCGATGCCCTCGAAATCCATCATGTCGAGCGCGATCATGCTTTCCTGCGCCCTGTCGGGGGAGAAGAAGCCCAGCGAATAGAGTTCCTTTGCCCGCTCGTTCTGTTCCGCGCGGGAGAAGGGGTTCTTCTTCTGCGCTTTGATCTTGATATCGAAGACCGGCCTGCGGAACAGGTCATTGCCGAGGCTATCCACGCCCGTCACCTGATCGCCGAGCTCATTCACACCGATCTGCGCATACTCGTAAGGCATTTCATTCGTGATGCGGAACGTGCGCGCTGCATCGTAGAACTGCCGCATGCGCTCGATGCACAGCTTCACGATCTTCGTCTGCGCGCGGTAGCAAGCCGAAATCATGTCACGGCTCGCCTTGTTGCCCGCCTCCTGCAATGCGGAAATAGCCGCCGCAGCCGTCGCGCCGCTGGACGTGCCGCCGTTGGACACGTCGCGGTTGGAGCTCGTTTCCTTCATCTCGTCGATCTTCATCTGCACGATGTTCGCGTAGATGGAATCGAGTGGGCGCGTCGTTACCTCGCGGAGCCTGCTCTCGTCGATCTGGCCAGACACGTGGATGATCGGCTTGCGCCAATCAAGAAACTCTTCTTCGTTGATGTTCAGGCTTTCGCTGGCGAAATACCGGCGCTTGCTGCCCATCATCGACGTTTCGAGGATGTTGCCCCACAGCTTGTCGATGTAGAGCTGCGGGTCCTTTGCAATGGCCGTATAGCCAAAGCCCGCGGGCGTGCCCTTCTCGGGGAACAGCACGTCGAACACGAACGGATATTCGCCGTCTTCGTAGAAGCCGCCCTCCGCATATTCGGGATCATTCTCGCTGGCGTAAATGATATGCTCCTCGTCGATGAATTTCGCATAGTGCAGCACTGTGCGCTCGTCGGCGGCCCTCTTGCGGTAATACCAGTCGATGACAGCGACCTTGTTGCTCGTGTCCACCGTGTCGTCGTACTCGTATTTTGCCGTTTCAATGCTGCTGCCGCTGAGTTTGCCCGCAAACTGTGGATATTCGTCCTCGATAATGTCGCGGTCGACGAGCGCCACCGTGAACACGTTGCGGCTCTTCTGGATGTCTTCGACGCCCGGCTCCCAGAAGATATTCAGCGGGTCAATGCCCTCGATGGCGATGTCGCCGAGCCCGTTGTCTTTCTCCTTGTCCCAGAACACGCCGTAGATCGCCACGCCGTGTTTGAGCTTTTCCCACCACTCGAAGCTGTACGTGCTGTCAAATTCGTTGTATTCCATGATGACCGGCAGCACGGACGAAAGCGTCTTTGCGCTTTCCTCGTCGCTCTGCTCACGCGGCAGGCATACGGGCTCGGGGTAGTTGTCCATCGCGTCGGCGTGCTTATTCATGATTGAGTTAAACAACCACGCACTCGCAGGCTCGGGCGATTCCCCCGCGTCTTTCGTCCCGCGTCGGATATCCTCCCAATGCCGCAGCTTCCACCAGCTCTCCTCGCTGATGATGCGATTCTCGAAGTTGCTCTTGCCCTGCTTGTACTTTTGCAGCGTTTCTACGGCGTCACCGATCTCCTTGCTGCCGATGGCTGCGCCGCTGCTCATCGCCGCGTCGCTGTCGCGAAATGCGCCTACAAGCGGTGCTTCTGCCTTTGCATCCAACATCGCAGCAGCGCCAGCCGCGTCGGCCTGCTGCTGCGTCTGCGGGAATTTTCTTGTCCCTGCCATGTCTTCCCCTCCTGTCAGTTGTGTTGGAACCACGCGTATCTGTCGTAGCTCGGCGTATTGATGTCCAGCGGGTCGTACAAGACCGGCTTTGGCGGCTTATTTACCCGCGCCGCAATGGGGTTCTCCATGCACACATAGCGTGTCATGTCGTAGATATGATCCTCCTGCTCGGTGTTCACGTCCTCGACATCCTTTTCGTCGTAGACGAGGTTTGGCACCGTGCGGATGAAATTCTTGCACGTATCGAAGATATACAGCATCGGAATGCCGTTCTCATCGAACGCGAATCGGTTGTGCAGCTGCATCTTGCCATCAATGCGGGCGTTATCCCCCTTCTCGAAGTAGACGCGCTCACGCTCAAAGAGAGCGCCGATGCTCTCCGTGCCCTGCGTGCCCCAAATGGCGGGGTCGCCCACACGGAAGATGTGCCGCCCCTTGAGATTCGGGTCTTCGGCCTCGATACGCTTCATCTCGCGGGCCACCGCCGTCGGTTCCATCTTCACGCCCTCATTCGGCGTGCCCGTGCAGCCGTAATATTCCCGGATGTGGTAGAGCCGCCTATCTTGGTCGACCGCGAACCAGCCGATGGCGAACGGCCTTGAATATCCCCAGTCCATTGCGCACCAGATCGGCCACTCTTTCGGCACCTGAAAAGGCGTGATGACGTGCGTATGGATGCGGTCTCGGTAGTGTTCGCTGTCATTGCGCCACTCGGTAAACACCTGCCCGGAGAACGTGTCCCAGTCGCCGTAGAGCAGTGCGTTCTTCTCTGCCTCCGGCATCGACGCAAGGCGCGTCAAATAGCTGTCGTCGTTCTTGAGCAGTATCTTATTGTCGAATACCGTGCTCGGCACAAAGATGCGGCTCTTCTGCCGATGTTCTTCGTGCCCATCTGGAAAGCGCACGACGGCATCCTCGCGGATGGTCCTCATTGGCGGCGCTGCCGTGATGAAACGTTCCTTGACCCATCCGTGCCCCACACCGCCGGGGTTCGCCGTGCTGCGGATGTATACACGCGTCCCCGGCCCGTTCGGTCGGTTTCGGGAAAAGAGGTAGCTGTATTCTTCCCATGTAAAGTGGGTCAGCTCGTCGAATGCGATAAAGTCATACGCCTGCCCCTGATACTTGATCTTGTCCTTTGCATACTGCATCGAGCCGAAGAGTATTTTCGCCCCGCTCGGGAATGTCCATGTGTGGCTGCTGCCGTTGTAACGCGCGCCCGGATAGATACGCGGGTAGTAGTTCAGCGTCTTGTCAATGAGCTCGGCAAGCTGCGGGAAGGTCTTTCGCAGGATGATCGCCTTGTAATACGGGATATCCACCTGCCGCAATGCCTCAATGACCAACGCATCGGATTTTCCACCGCCTAACCGGCTGCGCCGCCGTATAGAGCCTCGTCCTCCCAGCGGCTCATGAAGAGCGCCTGTTTGGGCTGCGGCTTCCATACCACGCTACGCTTCGCCATTCGCATCACCTCCAGCGTCCTTCGGAACAGGCATTACCGCGGGCAGCTCTGCCACACCGCACGCGGTCTCTCCGCCGTCTTCCTTCTTCTCGTCATTTACCCAGCGGAAGTTGTATCTCAGGCTGAATTCCGCGCCACGCTGACCGTCTCGGTCGAAGAGCCGTTCCTCGGCATAAGCCTCGATGCGGGCCTTCGCGCGCGTGACCGTGTCAACGAATCCTTTCTTTGCCTGATAGTTCATCAGCGCTTGCCTGCTCGTAAATCCCAGCGCAAGCGCGAGCCCCGTCACCGTCGGTGGGCGCTGATGAATGATAACCGGCTGCCCGGATTTGTCGAGGATCGGCATCCCATCATCCCCGATAATCGGCTCGCCCTTGCAATCCTCGAAGTATTGGTCAATGACGGCCTGCATTTCTTCGACCGTCGCATATTTGGGATGACACCCCGCTTTTGCCATGCCGCCACCGCCTTTCTTTTTTATGCTGCAAGCCCCCCCGTCCTCGGCCTTATCGCGCAGCATTCTTATCCCCGCTCGAGGAACCGAGCTTCCTATTTCCGACGGTAACACGCCATCTTTTATTTCTCACCACGGGCGCGGAAACTTTCTCTTTCCTTTCTGTGCTTCCCTCTGTATAGTTACATACACACAACATAGATGCATCCTGCGTATAGCACTCTCTCTCCCTATCCCCCCCTATAATCCCCCCCTTCCCCTCTCTCCCGCAGCAATAAGATTGAAACTCCTCCGGTGTCAGCCCCGTGTCCTCATAGGCGCGCAGGTCTTCCCGGTTCCTCAAATAGTCCAGAATGAGCTGCTGCACCACGAACCGCTGCGTTATCGGCCACGCCGCGATCTGCTCTTGCAGCTTTTTCAATGCTTCGTCCGAAACCATCACTCCACCTCCTGCAGCTTACTAATCACTTTTCGGATCACATCGCCGCCGTAAGCATCTTTTGTCAACTCCAAGAACTCCGTCAGCGTCATCATTCCATGCTCGAGGTCAACACCGTGATCGCGGGCAAACTGCTTTCGCCCCATGTCACACGAACCGGTCAAACGGTGGTGCCAATCGTAAAAATACTGCGTCGGATACGTTTTTTCGCGGTCTGTTTCACGCAGGAACGCATCAATGCGCTCATCTTCCGGCATATCCTCGAAAAGCTTGTCTCGAAGAGCCTCCATTGCTCCGCGCAGCGTTTCGCCGTGCGCAAAAACATTTTCCTGCTTGACGATGTAGCACGGTGTGAGCGTCAAATCCTCGTTCACGATTGCCCCATGCGCGGTGTTGCCGCGCACAGAGCGAATCAGCGTGTTTACACCGTCAATTCGAAAAACCGGCTCTCCGTTGAAACTTTTAATGCCGGAGCCGTCGCCGTCGCCGGAGCCGTCGCCGTCGCCGTAGCCGTAGCCGGAGCCGGAGCCGTAGCCGTAGCCGGAGCCGGAGCCGTAGCCGGAGCCGTCGCCGGAGCCGGAGCCGTAGCCGGAGCCGGAGCCGGAGCCGTAGCCGGAGCCGGAGCCGGAGCCGTCGCCGGAGCCGTCGCCGGAGCCGTCGCCGGAGCTCGCAGCCAGAAAGGCTTTGATCTTCTCGTCAAGTGTCATCTCTTCCACTCCTTTACCCCTCGGAGCGACGCAGATGCCTTATCCGTGCACAGGATGATCTGGATTGCCCCCAGCACGGTCATTTCCGGGATCGTCACGGTAAAACGGCAGTTGTCCGGTGCTTTTGTGCCATCCTGCGCCAGCTGCTCAACAGCACACGCGCCGTCCCAGCTCCACAGCTTGCGAACATCGGTCATGGTAACCTCGGAGCCGTTGCGCTCCTTGATCTTGCCAAAAAACACGCCTGCGCGGTCACAGCGAACGATGTAGTTCTGATTGTTGTTCATGATGAAATTCCTCCTGATTTTTGTTAAAATTTAAAGCTCTCTCTGAGTTTCTTCCCGTTGATATCGGCCTCTGCCGTAAAGCAGCGGTGCGCCTCGTTGATGTAGACGACACGCCCGTGCGCAGTCGTCTCTTTCGTGGTTACGCTCATAATGCCGTTACTGCCCTCAAATGCGGCAGGCTTCCAGCTAAATGGTTCTCCGATGTACATGCGTCATTCCTCCCCGAATCTCAGTTTTGTCACGGCAATGGGGAATTCCTCGATCTCGCTTGCCCAGCGTGCCGTGCCATTACCGTTGTGCCGCTCGAACACCAGCGGAAAGCCGCCGATGCCGTCAAACAGGCTACCCATCGTAACAGGGCGCAGATATTGTGCGCTGATGCGCTTTGCCAAAAAGTCCCAGAACGGCAGGGCGATAGAGTTGCCCAGTGACTTATAGCGCGGGCTGTCGCTTGGCTTGCGCAGCTTGCCCTTGCTGTCGCGCCACTCGCCGATATCAGTCCATTGGTCAGGGAAACCTTGCAGCCGTTCGCACTCCATCGGCGTGAGGCGGCGTACCACCATGTTTTGCATGACCGTATTATTCAGGTTCAGGCTTTGCCCTCTGCTTTCTTTTGCTTGTAACGTCCCGTTTGTTTCGCCTCCCTCGCAGAAGTTCCGGCAATCAACGGCACATACAACCGGCTGATTGTTTCCGCTCATGCCCGCCGCTGCGGTCAGTGTGGGTAATCTGTCGTCTGTCCGAAGTTCGGCCCCGCCTTGCTGTGTCGCCATGCAGAAAATCGTCTGATCGTTGCCGGTGCCAAGCGTGCCGCTTTTGTCCTCCTGCACTAAAGCACCTTTTCCTCCTCCGTCACAGCCCCCTCTAATTCGGACTGCATAAGAAGCACCGCTTTTAGCGTTTCCGGCAAGTCTTTCCCGCGCCGTTCCGCTCTCCGCAGGATGCCCTGACACGCTTTTGCGCTCAAAGAGTATTTCGCCTGCGGTGTCGCCTCCAAAATCTGCGACAACCGAGATACGACGGCGGCGTTGGGGGACTCCCCAGTGTTGCGCGTCATGCACTCGCCAAGCCACGCTCCATCGTCCTCCCACTTCATCGTGGTACCCCCCCCAGGTGTTCCAACCCTTTTCAGACACTTCAATATCGGGGGCTTCCGGCTGTGCGATGCGGATGATCTCTTCGAGGACTGCCGCGAAGTCTTGCCCTTTGTTGCTTGAAAATGCTCCGGGCACGTTTTCCCAGACCATAAACCGAGGTCTGACCATGTCACCTGTCCGTCCGTTCGCTCTGTCACGTTCTCTCATCTCCTTCACGATGCGGATCTGTTCCATGAACAATCCACTCCTTGCGCCGGCCAATCCGGCGCGTTTTCCTGCAATGCTCAAATCCTGGCACGGGGATCCGCCCGTGATAACGTCCACGGCCTCGATCTCCGCGCCATTGATTTTCGTAATATCGCCGAGGTGCTTCATCTTCTCCCCTCGCATTCTCCGAACATTTCCCGAAACGTCATCCCCGTCAAGTCTTCCAGCGCCAGCAGCAGCCGCACCGTTGTATCGCGGTCGCCGCGCGCCCACGCCGATATCGTAAACTGCGACGTGCCGAGGTATTGCGCCAGCTCTGTCTGGTTATAGTTCATCTTTTCCAACGCTTCCTTGAGCACCGGATAAGTGCAGAACTCAAACGGCGTTTTTGGTCTCACAATCTTGCTCATGCGTGTACCTCCCCGTAGATCAGTGCGTCAAGCGACACGCCCAGCGCTTCGGCAATGTACAGGTACGTCGGCATTTTCGCGTACCACAGTCCGGTTTCGAGGTTATGTATCGTGGTCAGCCCGACGCCCGCCTTGTCGGCAAGCTGCTGCAAGGTCATCCCGCGCAGCTTACGCCATGCCAAAATACGCTTGCCGATTTCCTGCTCAGTCGGAACGCCCTTCGGTATTCCGCTCTCGAGCAGTAACGCGCTTACGGGGACGTCGAACGCCTTCTCCAATCTCCCAAGCGATTCTAACCTCGGGTAACACCTCCCCGTTTCCCATAAAGCGACGGTGCTTTGCGGCGCGTCAATATCCGCCGCAAAGGACAACTGTGAAAGACCTTTCTTCTTGCGCAAATCGCGGATGCGATGACCTAATTCCATTTCTGTGACCATCTTTTCTTGCTCCCTCATTTCGTTCGTTGATAGCGCCGCGTCTTAAACTGCCGCGCGCCCCAATAGGCACCGCGCTCCTGCGTTTGGCGCGCTTCCTCTTCCTTCGCCTCGTTATACTTGGCAATATCCGCCTGATAGTACGGGCAATCGCTGTGGCAGCCTACATGCCGCGTTGGCGACTTGCAGCTGTGGCAGTGTTCAAAACTCATCTCACACCTCGCGGATCGTGATGCCATACTTCGCCAACATTTCGTTTTTCTTTCTGAGATACATTTGCGTCCGTTTCCCCTTGACATCCTCGACCTCTTGCAGCCAGTAGACTTGCCCGTTGCAGTCGGGCGCGGTAGGCCGTTCATAGACAAAGTCCGCAAAATATCTCTCTGGCTTAACGCGTGATCCGTCCGAGCAGATGTAGGTCTCTTGCAGTGTAAAAGATCGCTCTATCTGCAAATTTCGAATAAGCCCTTGCCTCTCCATCAAGGCCAACTCGTCATAACGCCTCGCCTCTTTGGCACTCTTGAACTCATGCACTTTCCCGTTAGGCATAACGCGCGGCGTAAATCGATTGCCGTACTTGCTTTTCTTCGGCTTTTGCGTGCCTGCCAGCTTGTCAAGCACCTGCTTCTGCGCCTGCGGCCCCAGCCTCGCGAGGTCAGCTGATGTCAGCGCCATCGTGTGCCTCCTCCTTGCTGTCCGAGGGGTCGTCCCGCAGGCCGACCGCAATGTGCATCATGTTCTTCTCATCGACGCGCTGGTGAATCTCGTATTGCCCAAGCAACGGGTTCACCTTCGGCCTTTCGAGGTGGAGCGCCTTCATGCGTGGGATATCTTCTCCCGTGTCGGGGTCCTTCACTGCCTCGCCGTAGGCAAGCGCGATCTGGATAATCCAAGCGTCGAACGCCATGCGCAGCTGGTTCAGCCCTTTTATATCCTCGTGCAGCTTCGCATTCGCTTTCATCAGCTCGCCGACTTTTTTCTGGTATCTGCCGAGCTCGTGCTCAAGCCGTTTTACCTTGTCTCTGTTTCTTTCGCTCATCGGTTCTCCGTCCTTTCGTAGTGCAGCGTCAGCGCCCGAGCGATCGGGCAGCGCCGCCATTCTTCGTTGGCGCAGTAGCGCCGCGTGTATTCGTCCAGCTCTTCTTTCGGTAGCTTGACTTGCGCACCCTCGCAGTTGAGATAGTCGCGGTAGTCCCGCGAGTAAAACGGGCACTTGAAAATGCCCCCGCGATACCCGCTCACGGCGCACCGCCTGCCATTTCGGCAGCCGCCGCTTCCCACGTCAGCCCGTGTTCCCGCGCATAACGCGATACGCTCGGCATGAACGCCTCCTGTTCGGCTATCCGCTCGATGTATGGCTTCATCCACGCCACCGAGACGTGCGGGTAAGCTGCGCCCCTGATCTTTGCAAGCACTTGGCCGACTTTCGGGGGGAATCCCCTCGTATCCTCAGCAATCAGCGCATTTACTGCGTCCATCGCCTCGGCAGGGTCTTCACTGCCCAGCATGTCCGACCAGAGGGAAACCAGCTCTTCGGCTTCTGTGCGGGGCATCTTGGCATAGGCCTGCGGATAAGCCTGTTTTAATCGCCCCAAAAGGCTAATTACGTCAGCTCTTTCCACGGTTCTTTTCCTCCTCCAACATCTCGGCGAATACATCGCCTCCGACAAACGGCTTATTCTGCGACGCTTTGCCGCCCTTGTCCTGCTCTCTGGCAAGCCAAGCGGTGATGAAACGTTTAATCCCTCCGCGTGTCTTTCGCTTGGTAGGGTTCGCGTCGCACCATCCCGCCATGTTTCTGAGCTGTTGCAGAACGTCAACGTTCGGATAGAGCTGCGACCATTTGGCCCTGTCGTTCTCCGACACGTCATAGAACGTTCCGTCATTCAGCGGCAAAGAAATCACCGGCGGCGCGTCAGCCGCTTGCGGCTCAGCGCATAATATGTACTCTTCTTTACTCTTCTCTACTCTACTTTTCTCTACTTTACTTTGTCGTTCGATGTCAGCATTTTTTGAAAAAATGTTTACATTTTTCGCAGAAATGTAAACATTGGGCAAAATTTGGGCAACATCAACCAGAAGGATGTTGTAATCGACTTCGAGAGTTTTACGGCGGCTGACTGCCTCGAAGTACCTTTCCTGTATGCCTTTAGAGGTCAATACGTGGTACTTGTCATACTTCTCTTTGTCGAACATCCCTCGTCTGATAGAAGCCTCTATTATTTCGGAAACGACGCTCCCACCCAACCCGACCTTGCGGGCGAACAAAAGCGCAACCTCCTCTGTCCATTCAATGTAGTAACCCGCCTTGCCGTAAATCTCTTGCAGCAAGTGAACGACTACACCAAATCCTGTCAAGCCAAATTCTGCTTCTATCAGTTCAAACTTTGCGTTCAATGTGACATCAAGCGGAAAGTAATCGATCCCGCTCTTTGCCATAGACTACTCCCTTAAAACGGCAGCTCGCCGTCGTCCTCGCTGACCTCTGCAAAGCCGCCTGCGGCGCTCTCTGCGGCGTATTGCGGTGCGGCGGTGTTGTTACCCTCCGAGCGCCTGTTGTCCGCGAAATACACGCTGTCAGCCTGCACCTCGTAGCTCCTACGCTTGTTGCCGTTCTTGTCCGTCCAGTCGCGCATCTGCAAGCGCCCCTCGACGCCGATCATGCGACCCTTATCGGCGTAGTTGCAGAGCACTTCTGCCGTGCCGCGCCATGCGACAACGTCGATCCAGTCCGTGCCGCCCTCTTTGCCGTTGCGATCAACGGCAAGAGGGAACGACACAACGGATACGCCGCTGTTCGTCTTTTTCAGCTCCAAGTCACGCCCGATGCGTCCCATCAGGCAGATTCGATTCATGCTCATTTCAATTCCTCCTCGCTTTGGTGTTGGTGCAGATAGAGCACATGGCTCTTGCCGATGGCGGCGTTTTGGGCGAGCCATGCGCGCGCCTGCTCGCGGGATAGATGGCTCTCCATCGCGCGGCTCTCATAGCTGAATTCTCCCGCCTCCAGCTTGCGCTTCATGCGCTCCTGTATCTCCTCTTCGCCGTAATTGGCTTCGATCAGATAAAGGTCGTAGTCCTGCGCCACAATGCCGTCCAGCGAGGCGCAGTCCGTCGCATAGAACACGCGCTCGCCGTTTGCAAATTCGATATGCCACGCACAATTCGGAACATCGTGAGGAATGGAATTGTAGGACACACAGACGGGGTAGAGAAAGGAACAGGAGTAGAACAGCACATGGCATGCCATGCCCTCGTCGGTCACGCGGCGGTCCACGCCGATGCGTCCCATCGGTTCCATGAGCCACGGAGGGACGCACCAGCGCAGCGCAGGGCGCAGGAAGTGCAGGCGCTTGATGGTCTCGGGGTTGAAGTGGTCGCCGTGAACATGCGTCAGCAGGACGAGCCTCAATCCCTTGCAGTATGGTTCGAGTTCCCGAAAGGGAACGCCGCAGTCAATGAGTATTTCATCATTCAGCAGTACGGCGTTCCCCTTGGAGCCGGTCGAAATGACCTTGACCTTACAGATCATTCATGCTCACCTGCTTGGTGGTGCCGGTCTTTCCGTCGTCCGGCGTACCGAGGGCGTCAGCGGGAGCGGGCAGCTCGTCCTTGACCTTGCCTGTGGTCTCGTCCACTTCGACGGTCTGGAGATCAAAATACTGCTCGCGGCTCGCGCGTCCCTCTTTCAGTGAGGTATACACATTACGCAGGCGCACGATGCTCTGCGCCGTGAACGCTTCGGCCTTGCAGCCGATGTACTTTTCAAGGCACTCCATCGGTACGCCGAAGTCATCCTTGAACGCCTGTCCCATCTTGCGTACGCGGTCGATCATGGGTTCATCGCTCTTTCCCATCATCGTCTTGGTACACGCCGCAAGAGCGGCGTCTACCACGTCGCCGGGGATAATGCCAAGAATGCACGCGCGCATACGGCGCGCGCCCTGATTGGCGACCATTTCATAAATGTCGCGCGGGTCGGTGAGGGCAACGCTGCCTTTCTTGGTGTAGCGGATATGCGGCACGGTGAAGATCTTCGTCTGGCGGGTGTTGGTCTCCAAATCCCAGCAGTAGGCCATGACGGTACTCTCGCCGTTCTTCTGCTCCAGCTCGGTAATGCCGAAGTCGAGGTTGCCCCAATTCTGCGCCATGACCTCGGCGAGACGGATCGACGGGCCGGTCACATTCTCGCCGCCGCGCGGGTATTCATAGATCGCGCGCTCGGCAAGGCTCTTGCGCTTGCAGGCGTTGAGAATGCGGTTGTTCGCTTCGATCTCGTCACGAGGGAAACGCTTGGCGACGACCATTGCCGCCTGCACTTCCTGTGCCTGACGGGAGATCATCATTTCGGTGTTCACGCTCTTGGCGCTCACAACTTCGGTGCTGTTGTAGGTCTGCATTTCGTTCATCGTAATGTCCTCCTCAAATAATCATTCGTACTGATAGCCATTGCTGACAAGGAATTGCTTCAAAAGGCGTAGGCGCTCGCGCGTATCGGTCACGCGGAACGACACCGTGAGGCGTTCGACCGCCGCCTGCTCCACGCGCTTCGGGACGACCTGCGGGGCCGCTGCGCCGGTATCCTCGCGGACGGGTGCTCCGGCAGCACGGGCCTCCTCCATTTCCGTGCGGCGTTTCACGACCTCGCGCTCTTCCTCGGCGCGGCGGTGACGCTCGTTGACAACGGAGATCGCAAGCGAGAGGTCGAGGTTCTTTTTGTACTCCACCATGATCTCCGGCGCGTTCTCGCCCATCGTGCCGATGGTTTTCATGTCCTGCGCCACGCCGTCCACCTTTAGCTTGATCTGCTCCATGAGCTTCTTCGGCGTCTTGGCTCTGGCGCTCGCCATATCGACCTTAACGCCGGTCTGCCCGAACGAAAGAAAGTCGATCTCGTTGACCGCGCACAGCTCCCGAAAATAGCCCAGCAGCATTTCCTCGCAGCGGCTCTTGATCTCGCTTTCCGTCGCGTCGATCTTGGCTTTCAGGTCTGCGTCGGCGCGCTTGTACGGGTCGGCGATGCACTCACGGTAGACGGATTCGAAGCTGTCGTACTTCTCCATGATTGCGGCTTTAATGGCCTTGCGCTGGGTCTCGGCATCGGCAAACTCGCGGTTCATTTCGGCGCGAATGTTCTTCACGCTGGTTAAGGTCTCGTCGGTGCAGACAAGGCTCATTGCCTCTGCGACGCGCTGCTCCGTCTGCTCCTTCCGGCTCATCAAATGCTCCTCGATCACGGGGAGTTGAGTCACTTTCATCAGGGTGTTATCCATCTTCGGTCTCCTCCAATTCTTCAAAATACATTTCCTCTGCGCCGCAGTCCGGGCAGAACTTTTCCGTCACAAGGGCATAGCCGCGCTCCCCGTCAAGGTTATCGCGCCTGCGCAAGACATCGGGCTCGTCAAAGGCCAGCCCGCACCATTCGCAAATGTACATCACATCATCGCCGAGACCGCGATGAGCACCGCCGCCAGCAGCAGGCAGATACCGGCAAAAAGCATTGCCTCGTCTGCCTTGCGCTGCTCGCGCGTCCGTCTGTCGTGCTTTCTCATCGTCTGCACCCCCTGTCGATATACGGCAGCAGATCATACAGCACCTTGCACACCGCGCACGCGCCGATGACGGCAAGCCCCGTCGTGAAGTCGCAGCCGTTGAGCGCGATCACCGCAGCGGCGATGCCGCCGAAAAACAACGTGTCGATCATGCCTCCACCTCATATCCAAGAAATTTCAAGAACGAAAGCCGCGGGATGACCGTGATCGTTCCGATGCGGCTGACCGGAAATCCGAGCTGTTCGGGGTGGTCTTTCGCCGCAATGCTGATCGAATAGGGCTTCCGCCCGAGTACCGGCGCGATATCCGCCGGCGTCAGCACCGGCTTGTCCGATGCAAGCATTTCTTCCACCGTCATGTGCGCTCCTCCTTACTCCTTCGGGATCAGCCGCGTCACCGGCACATTCAGGTGCTTCGCAATGCGCATCACCGTGTAAAGGCCCGGGATTCGCCCTTCTTTCCACGCCGTCACATTGCTTTTGCTCATTCCGAGCGCCACGCATACGGCGCTCGGCGTCGTGTGCTTCTTCTTGCACACTTCTTTCAGCAGTTCGTAAAACAAGTCATTCCCTCCATTCAAATAGTTTGAATTAGAGAACCTTTTGTGATAGAATAAAGCTGCACGTGCGGAAAGGGGTGATGCCCATGCAGGCCACTTCGGCTATCGCAGGCTTCATGCCTACTTTCCTGTGTTCCCGGTAACTGAACGGACAGCGGTGCGGTCAGCGCACCCGTTTCTCATACGAAGCCGTTCAACCGCGCCGAGGGGTGCTCGCCTGCACCCGCAACGCGGCGGAAACAAAGTGTGACGAGATACGGCGGGAAGGCGACCCGCCGCATTCTCAACCGCGCGTTTGCCTCACCCTATCACAAAAGGCTCTTGACAGTTCACTAAAAAGTACTATAATGGAAGCGCCAACAACCAGCAGAGTACTTTCATTAGGACTGCCTATGGTCTTATTATAGTTCCCCTTAGGAAACTTTTCAAGCCATTTTTGTCCCTTTAGAGTACTTTTGTTCCTATGACCAATAGTGGAGGTAGCTTTTTGGGGACTTTGTACGAAACCATTCGTTCTTTGTGTGATAAGAAGGGGATTAAACCCGGAAAAATGTGCTCTGACTTAGGTATGAGTAAGAGCATTATGACGAAACTGCAAGATGACCCTACAAGAACCATAAAATTAGATACCGCAAGAAAGATCGCCGACTATTTCAGCGTAACCCTTGAGGAATTGGACAGCGGTGATTTATCTGAAAGCGACGCAGAAAAAGCGCCTGCTTTCAATGATGAAAGCAAGCGCCCGTATGTAGATATGGATACCGCGCGCATCTGGTCGCCGCACCCTGTCGCGATTCTGGCCGCGCAGTATAAGGTCCCGACGACCACGTTACAGCAGATCATCGGCTGTGACTTTAACATGGCGGGGAATATCGCACTGGGGCTGGAAGCGCCCACCGACGAGCAGCTTCGCCGTGTCGCCGCTGCTTTCTGCGTGCCCTATGGCGACCTCATGCGCGGCTGGGTTCCCCTGTACGCCAATCGAGACCTTTCTTTTGACAATATTCACCGTAGGTCAGATCGCTCCCATTCACCGGAATATCGGTGATTTTCGGCATGACGGCCTCGCGCAGCGCATCAAATGCCGCGTCGCGTTCGCTTTCTGGCAGCGCGGCGATCCGCTCTACCTCTTTTCGCAAAAACTCCTTTTTCTGCGCATCTGACATCGTTAAGTACTCTTGGCGCTGTTTGTCGTTCATCTTTTTATCCTCCGTATGTAAATAGTTTCAATTATCATATACCGCGCCGCGGTTCATTTCACCGCAGGGAATGGTTTTAGGAGGTCTTGCACGTGGGATTGTATACCGACCCAAATTATTTTGAAAAGCAAGCGCACTACCAGCACCGCAAAGTAAAGAAAGTCATTAAGGCGGTGTCCTCTAAGTCAAAGCAGCCTGCCCCTGAAGAGGCGGTATCAGAAGCCTCGACGCAGGTTGATCCGGAATCCGCCTCACGCGATATCCATGATCACCCCGTTGAACCAACAGTTGATGAATTTGACGAATCTCCCGACTTAACGCAAATGACGCAAGAAGAATACGACGCGTTCATGATGGGAATGACCGTCGAGCAATACCGCGTCTATCGGCAGATGGTTTTAGAAAACGAATCCAAGAGAAACAGGCGAAAGCGGATCAGCAGAAAGCAGCGCTCTTCGGAAGTTGATATCCTGTTGGTAGCATTAAAGCCGCTGCTTTTCGCAGCCGTCATCTGCGGGATCATCTGGGTTTCAATTGAAAGTTCCGGGCCATTGAACGAGTCCGACATGAATGATTCTCCGCCAGTAAAGCCTCCAACTGAAACGGTTGGTAGTGGAGGGGGCAGGCTCGTCCCACTGCAACCTGTGAGCTTTCGCAATGGGCAGATTGTCACATACCCGTCCGGCGATCAGGTCGCACCTTTGACAGTGCAAACCGCTGGAGATTCCAATTTCTATATCGTGTTAAAACCAATCGACGGAGAGGCAATATCCAATGGGGCAATGTCTTTCCTCGTGTCGGCAAGAAGTGCCGAAGTAGATGTGCCGCTCGGCACATACGCGATCTATTACGCGTATGGTCCGGACTGGTACGGAAAAGAGTATAAGTTTGGAGAAAGCACCGAGTATTTCAAATGCAACGAAACGTTTGAATTCACCGCAGATGACGAAATGGTTTACGGGTGGACGCTAACTCTCTATAAAGTATCCAACGGGAATATGAGCACCGATGAAGTGTCGAAAGATTATTTCCCGGATATTTAAGCAAAGCCCTCGCCGCCTCTGCAACACCGGCGAGGGCTTTTCAGCAGCAGCGGGGAGCGGTCGCCGCTGCTTGCTTTGACCTTATCGCGCTTTACCTTACCACTTCAATACCAAGACCTTGCAACACGACGGCATTCGACCGCATTCGACAGGCCCACTTTTGACACCCCAAAAGTATGAAAACCGGAAAAGTTAAGGTGATGTAAATGAACATTCAAGAGCTATGCAGAATTCGTAAAGAAGAATTGAAACTGACCTACCACGACATTTCCGACGCTTCCGGCGTGCCGCTGTCCACCGTGCAAAATTTCTTTTCCAAGCTGTCGAAAGCCCCGTCCATTTACACCGTCGCGCCGATCTGCAAGGTGCTCGGCATATCCCTTGATGAAATATTCGGAATTTCCGAACACTTGACGCCGACCGAGGAGACTTTACAGGCGCGCAACGATGAGCTGGAACGCCACGTGGACGCAAAAGCAGATACGATCGAGATCATGCGGCGCGGTGTCCGTATCCGAAACGGCGTGATTTTATTTTTGTTCATCGCGGTGGTGTTACTGGCTGCATGGGGCTTGTATATCGATATGCACTGCGCCGACTATGGATTTTGGAGGGGCTAACATGGCGAATTGCATCAAATGTAAAGCAGCGCTGCCGGATGGCGCGCTGTTTTGTCCTATGTGCGGCAAAAAGCAAGCATCTGTCGACCGAAAAGCCACAAAGCGCGGCAACGGGACGGGGACGGTCTATAAACGCGGCTCTTCATGGGTAGCCGAAATCACCAAAGGCTACCGTGAAGAGGACGGAAAACTGACCCGCGTGAAAGCGAAAAAATGCGGCTTCCGCACAAAACGAGAAGCCTTAGAATATATCCCCATGCTGCGGACGCAAAAGCCCCGTGAAAAGGATATCACTTGGCGCAAGGCATATGAGCTTTGGTTCCCAACGCATCGCGCCGACAAGTCCACGCTGAATTGCTACGCCGCTGCCGAAAAGTATTTTGCACAGATTGAATTTATGAAACTGTCCGCGGTCGAGATTGATGACATCCAAGAATGCATTGATGACTGCCCGCGCGCCAAACAGACGAAAAAGAATATGCGCACCGTGTGCAGCCTGATCTACAAGTATGCCGTTCCGCGCGGATACGCCCCTATGAGTATGGCCCCGTATCTCACCGTCACCGGTGAAAACGCCGCGCCGCGCGCGAGCTTTGATGCCGACCAGATCGAGAAGATAAAAGAGGCGTGCGGCGTGATTCCATACGCCGATTACATTTACTGTATGTGCTATCTCGGCTTCCGCCCTACAGAATTTCTCGGCCTGTCGATTGATAACTACGACAAGAAAGAAAAGGTGCTTCGCGCTGGTATCAAGACCGAAGCAGGCAAGAATAGAACCGTCACGATCTCGCCAAAGATTCAGCCCATCATAGACCGGCTGTCGAAAGATAAGATATCCGGCGCGCTGTTCTGCAACGAAGAGGGGAAAGCGTTCAGGTATGACTATTTTCGCGACGAGGTCTTCTATCCCACATTAAAGGCCATCGGCATTGATAATCCGATTGAAAACAAGCGGCACAAGTATTCCCCCCATACATGCCGTCATACGTTCGCGACGCTGATGAAAAACATTCAGGCGTCGGACAAGGACAAACTCGAGCTGATCGGTCACGCAAGCCCCGAAATGCTGCGGTATTATCAGGATGTCAACCTCACCGACCTTCGAAAAATCACCGATGCGATATAATTTTTCTGTTACCCCCTTGTTACCCCCATCGAACGATTTCCCGTTGATATTCCGTCGTTTTTCAGTGACTGGGGGTCAAGAGGCCGTGAGTTCAAGTCTCGCCACTCGGACCAAGAAAAACCTCGAAACCGTTGCGGTTCCGAGGTTTTTCATATTTAGACTATTCTGGCAAATTCTCGATTATGCCAAATATTTCTATCCTGTTACCCCCGCAGTTACCCTCGCATAAAAGTCCTCTACCCATTGCGGGCAGAGGACTTTTTGGCTAATAGTGCATCATTTTTTAGGCTCGCTCATCCCTCGCGAAACATCCCTTGCATCGTCCGAACCTCGGCAGCTCTCTCAATCTGCTTCCTGTGCAGATAGTCATAGAGGGTCTTCATGCCCTCGGGCGGCTCGCCCTTCTCCTGCTTGTACTTCTGGATGACGCCAGCGACCTCGGCGTGGAGCATCGTCATGTGATGCATCTCTTCGCCGGAAAGCTCGTAAAACGTCTTCGCAAGAGCGGGACATTCGTCCTTGTATTCGAGGGCGCATTTCGCGTACTTCATCGCGTCCTCGATTTCCTCGTCGACCATCGCCGACAGTTTTTCAATGAGTTTCATTTTCTTCCTCGCTTTCTGCGGTCAGCTTCGGCATCGCTTTTTTGATCTCCGCCAGTGCCGCGTCGCCAATCTGATTGCCGATGCTGCGCCCTGTGGGCGTGGCCACCATCGCGCCAAGCAGCATCCCGATCAAGAGCTGCACCATCGCGCACCTCTCAGATCCGCTGCACGCGCAGCGCCACATTATTGACCGTAGCAGCGGCACCGGCGAGTACCAGCGTCAGAGCGGACCCTTCCGCGCAGCAGACCTGACGCACAAGCGCCGGAATGCTGAGATCGACCGTGCCGTTGGCGGCGGCAGTCGCCGAGGCGGTCGCGCCGGGGACGGCGACGCCGTCCTTGTAGAGTGTAACGGTGACGGTTCCGGCAGCGGCAGGCGTGACGGTGACCGAGGCGTCGACATCGTAGTAACCGGCACCGGTGATGTTGACAGCGTTGCCGTTGAGCGCCACGTCACAGCCGTAGCGGCGGATAAGGCTGCCAAGAGGGATGACGCCGTCGACCGCGACTGCGGTGGGCGTCTGCATGGCAGCGTAAAGAGCGGATTTACAAGACATTTTTTATTCTCCTTCCATAAAAATGGCGGGGCTATTGCCCCGCCTGTTACCCGGCCATAGGGGCCTGCCATGTCCCCCGAGTGGGGAATATGGTCTTAAAGGTTGACGTTGCCGTTGCAGCCGCAAGACGCGGGGATGATCTGGCCTGCGCAGGTCGAAGCCACGCCGTACAGTGCGGGCTTGGTCAGCATGCGGCCCTCGATCGCATCCAGACGGCGGTTGAAACCGCAGCAGCAATCGGAGATCTTCGCCGCCAGGGCGTCTGTCTGCTCCTTGGTGAAGATGCCGTTCTTGAGGTTCTGGTTCTCCATCTTGAGGTCGAAGATGGTCTCCTGCAGGCGCTGCTCGTAGATGCGGCTGGCCTGACTGGTGATCGCCTCAGTGCTGGCGTTGATTGCCATGCGCGTGTCGTTGCTCTGCTGCTCGATGAGATACTGCGTGCGGGACGTGTCGATGATCCCCTGCTTTTCGACCTCGCAGTTGCTCACGCGGTTGCAGCCGGTGTCATTGACGGGATACGGCATATTGCCGCGTCCAAAGCCAAAGCCGTTGCCAAAGCCGCCAAACAGCGCCGCGATGACGATGATGATAAACAGTACCGCAAGCCAGCTCATGCCGGTGCTCTGATCGTTGTTCATAGTGCATTCTCCTTTCCTCAAAAATTATTCCAACGGCTATTTCAGCCGGGGGAATTTGGTTGAGCGCCCCGTCTTGCCCTTCTGCGGGGACTGTGAGGCGTTCTGTACGCCGCCAAGTATCTTGTTGGCATCGGAACGTAAAGCCTCTGGGGTCGTGCCGAGAAGCCCGCACAGGGCCTTCGCCTGCATTGTGCGCCCGTAGCGCGAATATAGGCTGTCGGCGATACCAGGATCAATGCCGAGCCTGCGCGCCGTGCTCTGCACGCCCTCCAGCGTGTCAACCGTCCCGCTGATCGCCTGCTCCGCTTTCTCCGCCGCGCCTTGCAGGTCGGCGCTGGGAAACATTCTCGCCGCTGCCGCTAAGAGTTGCTTGAGGTCCATTTTCCTTCAGCTCCTTTACCTGATCGGTCAGATTTTTGATGACCGCAGCCATGTCGCTCATGGCCGACTGCATTTCGCCCATTAGCTCCTCCTGCGTCTTTGGCGGAGTGATGATGCCGAGCTCAACGAGCTTGTCGTAATACTGCTGCGTGGTGGCCTCCAGCTCGGCGTATGCCGAAGCGGTCTTGCCGATGAGCTGCTGGCGGTTGCCGAAATAGTCGGTCTGGAAAATATCACCGTTGTCGATAACACACATCATGCAATTTCCGCCGCTGTATCCGGCGATTGCAAACTGGTCCATGCGCGCACCTCCTTTTGTTGCTTTCATCGTACAAAAAAACGGGCGCTCAAAAGCGTCCGTAAAGTGTATGAAAAGTGCGTCGAAACCCGTCGAACGATTCCCCTTGCCTTTTCACATGAAACATGATATTTTAATTTTGCAGGTCATTCCCGGCCTGTTTTTACACAAAAGAAATGACCTCACCGTTTATTCGGTGGGGCCGTTTCTTTTTTCATAGACTTCTGATGCAATTTTCTGGTATGCGCGCCGGCGGTATTTTTTCACTGCATCAACAGACAGGCTTCGCTCCATTGCCACCTGCACGCAGCTTTTCTGCCGCACGTCGCATTCAATAATACACGCCGCCTCCGACGGCGGCAGCTCGAAGGATAAAACGTATGCCACGGCCCGCTTCGGAGCCATCGCGGATAGTTCCGCGCGGATCTGCTTGTGCTGACTGTCCATGCCCGTGTAGGGCTTGCAGAGGCGCTTGCGCGTGGGCTTTCGCCGCCCGCTCCTTCCTGTGCCCAAATCGGGCACCGTTATTTTGTCGCTCTCTGGATCATCGTCATGGCTTCCTGCCGCGTGATAAACGCTTGTGGAGCCGTGCCGTCTGTGATGCCTTCCTCTTTTGCCGCATCCCACACAGGTTTTGCCCAGCTCGAAACCGGTTTTGTCCGCTGCTGCGCAAGGTAAGCGTCCATCATCTTGTTAAACGTTGCCTGATCCATGTACTCCTCCATTTCCGGCGGGTACTTGCCCGCCAAGATCATGCTCCCTGTGTATCGCATATGGTCGTCCCACTGGAAATGCGGCTTGTCCGGGAATTTCTTCCAGTCGCCGCCCCACGAAAAGCCGACCTGCTTGCCGATCTGCCCGCAGCGGGCGAAGAACGACGGATCGTCGTACTCATGCCCCTTGACGTTTTTGCAGATGTCGAACGCAAGCCCGGCCTTGACGCCGTGAAACGTCGGGCGCGTCGCGGTCTTTGCCGCGTAGCCGTTCGCGGCAAGATAGCGCTGATACTCGTCATCTCGTACCGTCTCCGTCACCAGAACCGGAAGCCCCGCCTCCTTGCAGAGGTCGAGGAAAATGACGCAGTTTGCGCGCACGTCCGCCCGCAGGTCGGCGATGTCCCTACTGTGATACATCGCCGTCACCCTTACCGTCAATCACGTCCTGTGCCTTCTGGCTCTGCGTGCCGAAGTAGAACGCGATGATGACCGCATAGATCGTCATAAAGTCCTGCGAGATGTTGCCCGTGACGGCCATGTACGCAAATACTCCCGTCAGCACCAGCGTCACGAGGCTTTTGACGCTCATCAGGTTTGCCAGTCTTTTGCGAATCAGTTCCATGTTATTCGTCCTTTCCTTTGATTTTGATTCCCGCCAGCAGGCCGAGTTCTGCCGTCCACGCGGCGAACCACGCGACGGTCAGGCTGTCCGGCACTACCTTGTCATGTGCGGTCAATGCGAGCACCGCAATGCAGTACCAGCAGAGGTTGAGCACTGCCGCGATGACGTACTTGTCCCGCTTTCTCAGCTTCTTCATAAGGCCACCCCTGCCAGCAGCCACGCGATAAACGCGCCCGCCAGCGCCGCGAGAGCCTTGTCGACCAGACTGTCCCACCGTTTCCCTGCCTTGCCCGTGATGGCTTTTACGTCCTCTTTGATCTCCTTGACATCGCCCTCGACGGTCTCCTGCTTGGTAGCCAGCACTTCGACCGACGTTGCCAGCCTGTCAAGCGCCGTTTGGTGCTCCTGCAACTCATTGATTCGATGCGTATTGCTCTTGCATCGGCTTTCGATCAGCGCGATCTCTGCGTCATCGTAGTGCTTTGCATTATCCATTTTTCACGCCCCCCTTATTTTTATGGTGTTCTCCATTGAGCCTATCATGCCGCCTCCGCAAATTCACCACGGGGCAAAAGAACCTGTCGGGCATCCGACAGGTTCTTTTTCTTTACGCCGCTTTCTTCCTCATGATTGCAAGCTGCTCGTCCACCCGCGCGCGGTTCCAATGGCGAATGCTCTTTCCGACGCCGAAGTCCTCAAAGAGGGCTGCACGCTGTTTATCGGAAAGCCCCTTCTGCTGATAAACAAGCTCCATGATCTGCAAGCCCTCGCTGTTGCTGATGGTATCACCGTTTTTGTCCTTCAGGCTTTCGATCCCGCCTTTTGCCAGATAGAGCGCAATATACTGGGCTTCTGAAACGCCCGTTTTTTTGACGGTATCTATGGCCTTTGCCGCCCACCCGTCCGTTTGGTAATTGCTCACGCTCATTTTCCCAACGATGTTGGCATATTCGTAGGCTTTTGCAACGGCATCTGCCTTATCGCCGTCGCTCATGGACTTATAGCTCGCAAGTCCCGTGAGATCGCTGACGATCTTATAGGAAGTCTGCCCGCGCTTTGTGGCGTACTTGACGTATTCCTCGCCGGTCAACTGTTTGTTTTCCTTATTCACGGTAAAAGATTTCGGTGCGCGCTGCGGCAGGACTTTGGCCTCACCGGTCGCCTCATATAGGCGGCTCAATTCATCTTCCATTTTGCTGTCGATTACCTTCGAGGTATACGCGGGATTCGCAAAATTGTTAAATGCCCGCGCGGCCACGCCTCCGGAGTTTTCCGCGCGCCCCCATGCGTCGATAAAGGGAATCTGCCCGTAGTCAACGCCCGGAATACGCGCGCTGGCCTTGCCGAGCGCATATTGCATATCCGGCGTCAGGAATTTGTTCTTATCCGTATAGGTCGTCATGCGCTCGCTTTCGCCCGTGCGCTCCGCCTGCCCGAAGACCGTCGGGATACCCTGCGTCAAATAACTCGTCGCCGCGCTTGCTACCGCACTGGTTAGTGCGTTTGTGTCCCCGGAGGACGCATACCCCACCGCGTCAAAAACGTCGTTCAGGCTTTGCAGACAACTCATGGAAAGAAGCGGGTCCGTCACGTTGCTTGCTGCCTGAAGCATATCACTCATAGTGAGATACCCGTTGTTCGCCTGCATCTGCTCGTAAAGGTTTGCCCCAACGAAAAACGGAAGCGCTTCCGGCGCAAGCCAATCCAGCGTAATACTCGTGCCATTTGGCAGCTCCAGTGCGTATTCCTGATGTCCTTGCAGCTCGTCGAACTTTTTCTTCTTCTCGTCATCACCGCCGCTGCCGCGAAGAATGCCCTCTTTCGCCATATAAAGGCCGAGCATCATCAGCCCCGTGCCGGTCAGTCCGGCGGCGGCCCGGTCGATCATTTCGGTCGCCTGCATATTACCCTTCTGCACCTGCACAAGGTCATAGCTTATGCTTTTGAGGAAACCAATAGGGCTGTATTCCACGCCGCGCACCAGAATGTTGGCTGGTGTCTTGCGGAACGGCAGGATTCCTTCGGCGAGGGTGCTTCCGAGGCGTTTCATCTTGTTATCCCCGCGGTATCTGCCGAGATCGGAGATCATCTGTGAAAACGCATTGGTGTCTCGATAGGTCGCTTTCTGCGCCTCTCTGATCGCGTATTCGCGTGCCGCTCCAATGCCTTTCCCGCCAGCGACCTGCTCCGCGGTAATGCCATTTGCTTTGCAGAATTGCGCCAGCGCCGCCGCGTAATGCGGCTTAGAGAACCATGCGTCTTCTGCATCCAGCGCCGTGCCGTTGAATTTGCGCATCGCTTCCAGCAGTTTCGGTTTGAAGATCGTGCGCCCTTCCTCGATTTCCTGTCGCACATTGACATTATCATTGTACTTGCCGCTACCGAGAGCTTGCTCGCGAATGTTGGCATAGTCACTCCATGCCGCCTTGATAAGCCCTGCGTCCTTCGTCGTCAGGATTGCCTTCGTGCGTCCGACTTTGCCGCCGCTCACCGCGTTCGCAGCGCTCTCAATGCCTGCGCCGATAACGTTCTTTACCGTGACAGCAGGAACAAATCCTACGTTGCCAACGATGTTGCGCACATGCGTGCGTGGATTACCAAGCATCGAAAGGTAGCGCCAAGCGTTCCATTTGTCAATGAATCGGCTCGGCATCTGTCTGCCGATATCACGATAGATTTCTTTCATCGCCTCGGTGCGCGCGTCGTCGTCCTTTGCGTTCAGGAACTTCTCAGCGAGGTCGCGGTCAATCTTCAGATCAGGGGCCTTTTCCCCGTACTGCTTTTTGAGATCTTCTGTCAAGTTCTCCACGCTGCGCTGCGCCGCATAAAGCTGCGTACTGGGGTCCTGCTGCTTGAGCAGCCGCGTCGCCTGCAACGCCTGCGCCGCATTTCTCTGGCGCTTTACGATGGTGTCGAGCACATCGATAGCTGTCTCCACATTACCGCTGTTTGCCGCATTGTTGTAGAGCGCCCAGCCAATCGCCGTATTCTCCTTGCTGATTCCCTCTTTGGTTGAACTTTTCCACTTGTTCAGGGTCTTTTGCCAACCCTCGGTTTTTATGCGGCTTTCTGCGTCACTAATGGCCTGCTTGTCCGTATAGCGGTCGTAGGAGAAATCTCCTTTTGCCACCATTCGTTCCAACGTCGGTATCATTGCGTCCGGCGTGGCCTTTGCTTCCAGCACCGTGCGGATTGTGCGGCTGACGTATTTGTCATCCGCCGTCTTCTTCGGCACCTGCACTTCGCGGTATGCACGCTCACCCGCCGGGATATATCCGTACTTCTCTTTCAACGCTTCGTAGTTTGCCTCAGGGATCTCGCGGGAGAATGCTGCGTCATCCACGCTGTTGACTTTTTCCAAACGGTCCGCCTCATCTCCGGCGATATACTCCACCGTGTTGACCCCGGCATCCTGCAATGCGGCTTTCAGACGGTCGCTGCTGTTGTCCGGGATCACCGCTGCCAAAACTTCGTCAAACCCAACGGCGCGCTGGGGCTTGGCCTCAAAGTAGCCGGTGGGCATTTCCGCCGCCTCCTGGTAGACGGCCTGGATGTCCTGGGCCGTCTGGCTGCTGATTTTGTACCCCTCCTTGGAGAAGGCCCGCATGATAGCGTCCACCGTCCTCTTGCCCTTGGACGTTTCCATCAGGATGCTGCCGATGATGTCGCTCTCGACGAAGGAATTGTCGGAATGAGCCTTGTTTCCCTGCTTGATCTTCGTGATGATGCTGCCGATCTGGTCATCAATGGCCTGGAGCTTTGCTTCATACTCGGTCCCCTCGTCCATGCCCAGCCGCCCACTGTCCGCCTTGATCTCCTGGATGCTGCGGTATTCCGGCGTCGCCACGGATTGCAGGGTCTTGGCGCTTGCGCCCCAGGTGCTGCCGCCGCGCTCCTCCTGGCCCTCCTTCATCGCCTTGACGATGTTCTCCAGGGTGTAGGCATAGTGGAGCTGCGAGAAACTGCGGAGATTGCCGGAGGGGGTGTAGGGGTCCTTGCCATTGTAGATGCCCGCCTCGCCCAGCAGGCCGTCCAGCTTCCCGGCAATCCACTCCTCAACGGCGTGGTCATCCACGGAGCTGCGCAGAGCGTTAGAGGTAGCCATCCGGTCAATTTCGCCCTTGGTCGCGCCGCCGTCCTGGTACATATCCCATGCGTGGTGAACGATGTCCTCCAGGGTGAAGATGGAAACGCCGTCCATGGAATTGTCGATGCGGTTCTGCCGTCTTTCGTTGATCTCCGCGTCGGTCCAATGCCTTTTGACGGCCATTCTGCGGAGCATGGGTTCGCCCTGTTCCCGGTAGTAGTCCCGGAGAATGTCGCGGATGACCTCGGCATTCTCGCCCAGGGCGTCCTTCACGCTCTCACCGGTCTCCAGGTTGGCCTCGATTTCAGCCAGCGTGTTCACGCCCAGGCGGTCAACCACCTTTTGCAGGGTGTCGTTACCGAACTTGTCCCACACCTTGTCCATCTTCACCGGCTCCAGACTCTTGCCCTGGTCTGCCAGATAGGCCGCCCGCACCGTGTCCGTGGAGGCCAGCTTCTCCGCCAGCTCTGCCGTGCTCCTGGTGCTGGTGTTGTCGATGCCCATAGAGCGCAGGGCGGCGCTGTTCCCGAAGATGCCCCCGGCCACGGAGACATCCCCGGCCAGCCGGTGCAGCTCGTGCTCCACCTGGGATGCCTTTTTGCTGTTCACGGGGTAATCTACTCGCGGAGCTGTCGGCGTCCAGGCATCGCCACCGTACACCTTGTTGGCGCGGAATAGCTGCGGGTCGATGGTGTCCTTGCTGAACACAAGGGAGATGGGGCCGTACTTGGTGTGCCCGTCCCTGACTTTTACAATGGCGATAGAGGGCATGGGCAGGCCGCCCAGTTTCAGCGCGGACATGATGCTGGCCTCATCCTTGTTGTGGACGGCGATCAGTTTGTCAGTCTCTTCGACCGGCGTTTCCATGCTGAACTTCAGCTTGACATTTTGTACGCCACGAGATAGACTATCTACAGAAGCATTCCCTCGCAGAGCGCCGCTGTCCGCAGCGGAAGAGCCATTAATTTGGGGGATGCTTCTTTCTTGCATCTGCCCAATATTATAGATCATCTTACCGTCTGCGCTCTGCGCCGTCGATATCGTAACCTTGTAATATTTCCCGTCAAAGTCTTTGAAAAACGCCGTGCGATAATTCCAACCGCTACTTGCCATGTCTCCATGTCGACTGTTATGATCTACAACGTTCCTGTCCCCCTTGACAGAAACCTGCGCCAACTCGTCAATATGCGATGCTGCATTTACTTTTCGCTCAAATGCCGCCTCGCTCATAGTACGCCCATCGCTGGTGTGGTTGTCGCTCAGTTTCCCTGCCGAGGTCGCAGTCAGGACCAATTCGTCGCCATCCGCTCCGATAAGCTTAACGTCTTGTCCACGGCGGATTTTCCCGTTAATATAGTCTTCCAGCTGTTCGCTCCAACTCTGCGGGTCATTTCCAAAAATGACCTGTCTGTCGGCGCGGACATATTTTTTGCCATCGGCAGCCTCTTCAATGCTCGCCCTGCCATTTATTTTGCTTGGCGGCGCACGCGTGCTTTCCTGCGCAACGGTTTCGCTCTCCACCTTGATATGCGCAAGAAGAAACGCTGCCGCATCGCTGATCTCACTGTCGGCGAAAATGTTCATATCGCCGAGGCTGTCGCAAACCACCTCTTCCCAAATTTCCTGCGCCGTCATTTCGGTGCCGGCATAAGCGTCTGCATACGCCGTGCAGAGGGAGTCGACCTCACCGCCGGTAAAGGTCTTATCGATGCGCGTGCGTACCTCGTTCAAATCGACTTCGCCCTTTGCGATCATATCATGTCCGGCCTCATGCCGCATGATTTGGTACGACGTAAATTCCGGATGATCCGCACGGATAAATACGCGGTCACCTGAAACGTAGCCGCGCACCTGGAACGTTTTCCCGCTCTTGTCACGGAACGTCAGATTATTTCCGGCAAAGAACGTCACGCGCAGACCGCGCTCTTTGGCGAGGTCCTTCGCCTTGCGCATTTCCGCCGTCTCGTTCTTCACAAGATAGACGCTGTCATTGAATGCGCCTCTGCCGATGCCGAAGCTCGCAGTGCTTACTTTTTCTCCATAATCGAGCGAAGCTGCTTCGCTGTCTGCGAAGTGTCGCCCTTCCTTCCGGCCCGGATTTCGTCCTGCGCCTTCTTCCACGCCTCGTACTTCTCCGCGGGGATCCGCACCGTTATCCCGTTCGCTGCCGTTGCGTAAATGTACTGCTTCTCCATGTTCGGCTCCTTCCTGCTGCGCATATTCCGTGCGCAGCTCGTCCATTGTCACATCTCCTGTCTCGAGGGCAAGGCGGTTGTCAGTTACATACTTGTCAAAGCCGGCCGCCTGCACCTCTGCGCCTGCGATCTGCTGCTTTGCTGCAATATAATCCGTATTGGGGGCAACCGCCGTTCCATCAACAGCAGTGTACCCATTCGTTAGCATGTCGTCAAGCACGATCTCGAGTGTTTTCGCCGCTTTGACATTCTCCTGCCCGTTATCGTTGATGATGCGCTGCGCTGCATCAATGATTTGCGTGCGCGTCAGACCCTCGTTCATTGCCTTTCGCATGGCGGGGGTCTCGAATATCTGATTGTTTCTCTGGTATCCGTTTGCCGTCCGCTGCCGCGCGCCCTTCTGCTGTCCGCGCGAAAGGCTTATATCCGCGATACCGGAGAGCTGCTCTGCCGCCGCGCTGTAATAACTGTGCAGCTCTGGGTGGTCGAACTGGAAAGCGTTCACGTTTCTGCCCGATACGTTTTCCTTCGTGCGGCTGTCAATGTGCTCGCCCGTTCCTGCCGCTTTCTTCGCGTCGTTCTGCCCTGCGACATAGCCTGCATAGGCCGTCTCATTCGTCGGGTTCGGGTTCGCCTTGCCCTCCACGCCCGCATTGTAGGCAGGGATAAAGTCCTTCACGTGCTCCGCCGTGTCCTTGCCCTCCTGATACGAGCCGCGGATCGCCTTGCGCCCGCTCTCGCCGATCATGCTGTCATAACGGGCAAAGAGCCGGTCGGCAATACCGTTCACGATTTCCGCGTCGCTGCGCGTCTCCGTCTGCGTCTTCGGCAGTTCGGTACGGCTATCATAATAGCGCCCGCCGCGGTTCCCGATGGCTTCCACGCCACCGCCAAGCCCGCCGAGGATACCGCCGACGAGGAAGTCGTTCAGAATTTCCGATGCTTCCAGCTCGCTATAGCTCCCGCCGAGCGTCTTCCCGTTATAGATCATCTGCAAAGCAGGCTGGATGAGGTCTTCAATGGCTTCCTCGCCGCCCTCTTCGAGGAACGACAGCGCAATCTTGCCCGCCGCGCTGCTGTTGAGCCCTTGCATCGTGCGCTCGATGACATCATCCAAGAAGCCCTTACCGAACATCTTTTTGAACGGCGCTGCCGCGTTGCCGATCTTCTCGGTCGCCACGCTGAGCGCGCCGCTTGCAAAGCCATAGTTTACCTGCTGCTCGTGCGTTGCGCCCTGTCTGCGCGCCTCCTGCGCGCCACTGCCCATGCTACGAATGGCCATAGGGAAAAGTGCTGTTCCAAACATAAAGGGCGATAATGCAATATCTTCTGCCATTTGTGTGCCTGCAACACCCGCATCAACGGCAAGCTGCCCGACTTTGCCCAGCCCACTTTTCGCCTTGTTGATATCTTTTGCGCCGCTGTCGGCCAGCCTGTCAGCAGCCTTGTAGATTGCGCCCGCCGTGCGCTCAACCTCGCCGCCGATGCCGTAAGCCTGCCGATACGCGGCCTTGCGCGCTTCCAGATTCGCGATGACGGTGCGTGCCGTTTCGCGCTCGCTCTCAGTGCTGCTGGGGTCTGCCAGCACGTCGCGCTGTGCCTTGATATCCTGATCCCACAGCGCAATTTCTTTCTCAGCTTCGCCGCGGCGCTGCAAGCCGCTTCCGGTCTGCGCCAAACCGACGGCGTTCGTGACACCCGCACCATAGGTTTTCGCCGCGCCCTTGACGGTATCGCCGACGCGCTGCGTGACCGTCGGTGTCTTAACGTCCTGCACGTGCTGTTCGAACGCTTCTTTGCTCTGGTAGTTCTTCGCGTCCTTCTTCTGTAAGGCCCCCTGCGTAAGATTCTGCGCAAGCGCGCTTTGATTTTTTGGCGTCACGACATTCTGCCGCGTGCGGAACATGGGGCTGCTCGCCTTTGCGGGAATCGTTGCCGCCTTGCTCGGTTGCACTGTCGGCTTCTTCTGCACCACATTGCCCGTAGGGGATGTGCGCTGCACATCCCCCGTTCTCACAAGCCTGCCGTGCGTGCCGGTTCCAACAACCGTCGTCTGGCCCTTGCTCGCTTCCACTTCCGGATTCGCTTTTACTAATCGTCCCATTTAGCCCTCCTCGTAGGAATAGCCGTACTGCGTCAGCAGCTTCTGCATTTCTGCCTTCTGATCACTCGTCATCAGCGGCCATGCCTTGTCGAGCGTCGAAAGGATACGCTCGCCTTCACCGTTTTTCAGCGACGTGTTGAATCCGCTCAGTAGAGCAATAAACTGACCCTGCGGCAGTGTCTTGCCGCTGCTGCCGCTTCCGCTGCCGCCGCCCTGCCCCTCGAGCCAGCTCTCATAATCGTCATACAAACTGCTTGAAGAGGAAAAGCCGTACTTCTTATAGTTGTTGGAGATAAAGCTCTTGGGATAGCCGCTTGCCTGCGCCGCTGCGAACAAGCCATCATAATCCGCCTCGCCGCCGCCCGTAGGCGTGGTGCTGACGCGGGTATTTCTTCTCGCGGCCTGCTGCGCGGCCTGCTGCAATTTATACTGCCATTCCGCATTATAGCGTGCGTCCTCGATGGCGTCGCGTTCCTTCTGGTAGTTATAGTTGAGCTTGTCCTGCTGCTTCTGATACGCCAGCGCATCCGCCGTCTGCTGGTCGCCCACCTGATCGCGCGCAAGCTGGTAAAGATAGTTGCGGTCAGCCAGCCAGCGGTTGTAGTTGTTGTCCTCAAGGCCGATGAGCGTATTCAGGTCGGCGCGGTCAGCATTCAAGCCGTCCTGATACATGCTATAGGCAAGCTGCTGTAATTCGGGAATCTTGTCCGTCATCTGGCTCATCTGGTAGTCGCTCGCCTGTTGGCTCGCTGCCACCGCCGCCGTGGACGGCATCCCGCCCGTCATCACTGCCGCCTTGCCGAGCACATCCTCAGCACTGCGGTCTGCCTCGCGCGTGTACTGCTTGCGATACTGCTGATAGAGCGGGTCGCTCGCCGCGTCGTAGGAAAACGGCGTGCGATTCAGCAGCGCGTCGAGCTTTGCGCTGATCTGTCCGCTCTGATCGTAGTTGTAGCTGCTGTCGCCCAGCTTATCGAGCCAGCTCGTGTCAGCCTTTGCAGGGCTCGCGCCCGTGCCGAGTTTGATGTACTCGCTGCCGTCCACGCCGCCGGAATAGTCGTACTTCGCACGGATTTTCTCCGCCGCGTCGTGCGCCGCCTGCTGGCCCGCCTTGTCTCCCTCGGCATATGCCTTGTTGTAGGCCTCGGTATACTGCCGGATGAGATCAAGGTCGCCAGAATCGTTGATGAGCGTCAGGTCTGTATTCTTGTGTTTGAAATTATCTGCCATTGTCCCCTCACTTTCTGCCGCCCGTCACGTATTCGTACTCGAGCGCATAGAGCCGGTATTCTCCTGTGGCTTTGATTTTTAATCTAAAGTGGTCGCAGCGGCGGATCGGGCAGTTGAGCGTGAAAACGTCTTTCTCCTGTGCCCCGCAGCGGTCGACTTCTTCCCACGCGCCGCCGTCGAACTTGACAAGGAACACGACCGTTGCGCCCTTTTCGCATTCCAGCCGCGCCCGCACGCGCTGCACGTGCTTCGCGTCAAACGATCCGCCGTCGTAGTCGGCAAACTCCGCCTCGCTAATAACAGCTCCCTCGCGTGTTGCGCCGGTCGGGATATCTGCCGGGTTCCCCAGCAGCACGCACCCACCGTCTACTAAGGCCATGATACCGCCCGAGTAGGCCATTTGCACCACGGCAAGCGTATCTTCCTTATGCCACACGCCATTCTCGCTGCTGTAGCAGTACAACGCCGCCTTGCCATCCTCTTTCAGGCTCACGTAGTAGTTGAGGCCGTCGCTTCCTCCCACCGCGTCGGAGAAGCGCACATCATCACCCAGCGCGCGTGAGATGCAGCGCGGCATGCCGCCGCTGTACGCCATGATGCCGACCTTCGAGAGGTAATAGAGCGTTTCACCCGCCACGGCGAGGCTCTTGTGACTGCCCCTCATCACACCGAGCACCGCGCTTG
>OLRT01000264.1_pt1 | contig 41351 bp, 38 predicted proteins | sample 1672021 | NCBI WGS metagenome assembly OLRT01 (sample SAMEA3136637, study PRJEB25190) | human gut metagenome | reverse complement strand
TTTAATGCTGCTGTTGTTGGCCATTATAAAGGTGGTTGTACGTATGTTTTTAATGCTGCTGTTGTTGGCCATTATAAAGGTGGTTGTACGTATGTTTTTAATGGTGCTGAATTTCTTAATTAACATATTGTTAAACAAATTATTTAAACTATGATTGAAATTAAAAGTAAAAAGAAGAGTTATGGAATTAGAATTCCTTCTTCTATTGGAGAGATTACTCCTGAAGTTTTAAATACTCTTGTTAAAGGAGTTAAACTTCCTAAACATTATTGTATTGTAGCTCTTTGTTTTGATACAAAACTTTTTGATTTTATGACTTCTATTAATGCTAAGAAACCTTCTACTGTTGCTGTTTCTCCTTTACTTGCTGCTATTAGCGATGAAGATGCTGAGTTTATAAATGCAAATATTGGCGATAAACTTATTCTGAATAGAACAGCTATTGAACTTGGAACTCAAGTTAATATTAAAACAATGGCTGCTTATAACAATATAGCTGAATATATTAATTCTGATCCAGAACTTATTAAAGCTATATATGATAAAGATGAAAATGTTATTAAAGTAGACAATAATCTGAATAAAGGTTTAATGATAGCTAAATCTCCAAGAATTATTGTTCTTGAATTTAAGATAATTGCAGTAAATGATATAAGAGGAGCTGTTGATGTCAATCATATAGTTACAGATCCTTTTATTAACAGAAGTGAACTTAATTAACAAACATATGACAGTCGTTATAGAGAAAAAGCAAGTGATGAGTGAGATAGTGATGAACTTCTCTACGGGGGATTTGCCCGAACGCAGTGAGGGCATTCATGCTTAATCTGTAACGACTGTTATTAACAATAGTAATCAAATGGATAAAAACGTTATAGATAATATATATGATTCTGATTTAAATAATGAGTTTGAAGTTAATACTATGAAAGATATTATTAATAGTATTGGTTTTAAGTCTGAAGAAGATAAATTAATGTGTGAAGTTATTATTACTAATCTTGAGAAATATGCTGCTGAAAATATTAAGCAATCTAAGACTGTTAATATTCCATATATCGGTTGTATTCGTAAAAGTCCTTTAAGAGAAGCTATTGTTAGTCGTAGATTTGATTTTAAGAAAGCTCGTCTAAGTATGAGTAAAGAAGAATATAAAGATTATGTTAGACAATCTATTGATGAACTTAAAAAAGAAGAGCGTCGAAAAAATGATTTAAAACGTGAACTTTATAAGATTCAAAAAATTAATCATAAACGGTATAACAAATTGTACGAAAGTGTTGGTAAAGCGTATGCTGATTTTTATATTTTTGCTATATATTGTTTAACTCCTGTTGAACATAATGAAGAGTTTGAAGAATTATATAGAGAACTTAGTAATAACGAACAATAAAATAATTTATATATGATAAATGGTTTAGTTATAGATAAATTATTGACTATTGATGATACTGGTATGCCAAAAGCTCCTACTCTTCGTCAATTACAAGATAAAGATGTTTTATTACTATGGCAAAGAGATACTTCAAAGGATAAACATAAATATATAGCAGAAGTAGGTGTTATATATTATCTTGGGGATCCTAAATCTCCTGCTAAACAACAAGGACTTAGTTATGAAGAAAGTCTTAAAATGGCAATAGAAAATTATGATTTACCTAAAGATTATAAACCCGATTCTCTTGTTAAGAAACTTATTGATAAATATTATGTTCGTAATATTACAGAAGCTGGAGTTGCTTTAGAAGCATTACAAAAATCTGTTCATTTAGTTTCTATAGCTGCTGTTAAAATAAACGAACAATTAAATAAAAAACTTAGTGGAGTTATAACAGACGAAGATATTACTCCTATTCTAACTTTAATGGATTCTGTTAGTAAACGTATCGCAGAAATTCCATCTTTGACTAAAGCTCTTGGTACAGCTTATGATAATCTTCGTAATGAAGAAGAAGAACAATTTGCTCGTGGAGGACGACAAATTCTTAGTAGTATGGACGCAGATGAAAATAATTTTTAATATAATATGAAAATACCTGATAATATAACTATTGGTGGTCAAATTATTGACGTTAAACTTATTGACCATTTAGATAATGGTTATCTTGGACAAATATCATTAGGAGAAAGTGAAATTGTTATTGCTCAAAATTTTAATGGTCATGAACAACATCAAGAAAGTATTAATTCTACTTTTATACATGAAATTATACATGGAATTTTAGATACTATGGGAGAAACTGAACTTAGTAGTAATGAAAAATTTGTTAATACTTTTGCTGGATATTTGTATCAAGTTATTAAACAAATAAAAGATTAATAACCTAATTTAAATTGTTTTATTATGTATAAAGTTAGACCTATTTATGACGATATTAGATTATTTTTTGATGAGCCTTCTCATAAATATACTGATAATCTTGGTAATGAGTATATTTCAACTACTACTTTGCTTCATAATTATAAGCCAAAATTTGATAAAGAATATTGGCTTAATAAAAAAGCTAAAGAACTTCATATTAGCAAAGAAAGACTTGCTAAGCAATGGCAAGAAATAACTGATGAGGCTTGTAAACGTGGTACTAAAACTCATAATGGTCTGGAAGATAGTATTAAAGATACATCTATGTTTTATAAAGCTATACAACATATTAAACGTAATGATAATAGTATGACTACTGTTGCGGATATTGAAACTATAGACCAATATGTTAAACCTATTATTCTTGATGATTTTATACAAAATACTGAAAATAAATATCCTAAAGTTTATGAAATATTTGATTATTATATAACTAATGGATATAAAATATATTCTGAAATTGGTGGTTTTATACCAGATTTATTAATTAGCGGAACTATTGATATTCTTATTCTTCGTGAAGATAAATTTATTATAGGAGATTGGAAAACTAATCGTGGAGGTCTTAAATTTGAAAGTGGTTATTATAAAAAAGATAAAAGACAAAACCCTCATCAAACCACTGATGTTTGGGTTTCTACTAATAATAAACTTTTACCTCCTGTTGCTCATTTAGCTGATTGTAATGGAGCTATATATAATTTACAACTTTCTATGTATGCTTTTATGGTAGAATATATTTTAGGACTTCCTTGTGCTGGTTTATGGCTTTGTCATATTGATTCAGACTTTGTTCTTAATGAATATGGAATGCCTAAACGTTTTCCAGATGGTCTTTATCATCTTAAAAAGAATCCTAAAGAAATTGTTACTGTACATAAAATGAAATATCTTAGAACTGAAATAATTAATATTCTTGAAGATAGACGTAAGAATATTGCTGCTTCAAGAATAGCTTCTAAAACTTTATTTTGATAATATTATGAGAAATATAATATTTGCCGTTCTTGCCGTTCTTGCAGTTTCTGCTTGTGTTCAATCCCCCGTAGAGAAGGAAGTGATATATGTACCTGTTAAAGATACTATATCTGATAATTCTAATGTTATTAGAATTGTTAATCTTGAACGAGAACTTCAATTAACAAGAGATAGTCTTAATAGTGTTAGAGATTCTATTGGAGAAGATTTATTTGTTGCAAGATATAAACTTAGTCGTATTAAATATTATACAAATCTTGTTGATAAAAAACCTTCTCAAATGAAATTTTACAAAGGTTGGATTAATCGTGTTTTGAAAGGAGAATAATTATGGCTAATTTTGATGAAGAATTTAAAAAAGTAATAGTAGTTGAAGGAGGATATGTTGATGATCCTAATGATATTGGTGGAGAAACTTATCTTGGTATAAGTAGACGATATAATCCAAATTCTAAAATGTGGAATATTATTGATGATATTAAAAAAAGATTTGGTACTAAAGGTATTAATAATAGATTAAAAAATAATCAAGAAATTACCAATGAAGTTAAACGAATTTATAAAATTAATTATTGGGATAGACTTGAACTCGATGACATTCCAAGTCAAAAAATAGCCCATGAATTATTTGATACCGCCGTTAATTGTGGAGTAACTACTTCTATTAGACTCGCTCAACAAGTTTGCAATATGACTATTACAGGTAAATTTACTCCAGAACTTAAACATAATTTAGTGCAATATGGAAAAGTTTAATAAGATATTATTATTAATTATTATTTTAATAGTTTTTTCTGTTGGCTATACTATTGGTTATAGAAAAGCTAAAAGTAATATTAATGATAACATTGTTATACAAGATACTACATATAATTATATAATTTTAGATAGTATAAAACATCGTTTGATTGAAAAAGATAGTATTATATACAATATAAAAGAAGATTTGAAAGATGATATACAAGAAGCTATTAATGCTAACAATAGCAATGTTGTTAAGCAATTTTATGAGCTTGTTAGCGAATGATAAATATGATACTTCTCTACGGGGGATTGAATGGAAGTCAGACACTATTAAAGTTGCTATTCCTATTGAATTACTCCGTAAAGCTAATATTAAAATGATTGAAAGAAAATATTTTAAAAAGATTATTATAGAACAAGATTCTATAATTACTCTTAAAGATAAATATATTCTTGAACAAGAAAATGTTATTAATGATTTTCAAAAAAGACTTCTTGTAAACGCTAAATTAAATGAAACTATAAGAAAAGATTTAGAAAGAGAAAAAGTTAAATCTAAAATATTTGGTGGAATTGCTGGAGTTGCTATAGTTGTTACTATAGTGACTATTTTAATAAAATAGTTTATTATGGAAAGTTATCCTTTTTTGGGCTATATTAATGAAATTGACAAAGAAAAGAAATATAAAAAGGCTTCAGAATGTGGCTTTTATGATCCTTATGATTATTTTCTTGTTGGCGATAGCGGTGGGTTTTTAATGAATATTGATCCTACTGCTAAATTTGTTAATACAGAATTACTTCAAGAAGTAGGAATTTATTTTGATAATAATAGAAGATATACAGCTTATAAAGAAGATTCTATTCCGCATAGACAATTTAGACGTAGAGAGCAATATAGACGTAAATATGGTTTTGATGCTCCTTGTCTTAAATTAGCTAATGGTGAAATTAAGAATATTCATATTACTGGTAGTCATTATAATTTTCTTAATTATTGTAGAATTGAACAGCTTGATGAATCTACTGTTGTTAACGGTATGAAATCAACTGCTAAAAAGAAATATGCAAGACCTTTATTTATTGATAGTCAATGGTGGATTTTTAATATACTTGAATTTGCTGAAAAAAATGGTTTTCATTTATTGATTGATAAAACTCGTCGTGGTGGATTTTCTTATATCATGGCCGCAGATAGTGCTAATGCTGTTAATTGCGAATCTCGTAAAGTAGTTATTCATGTTGCTGTTGATAAAAAATATCTTACTCAAACAGGCGGTCTTACAGATTTTGCTGTTAATGATTTAAAGTTTTATGAAGAAAATACTCCTTTTGTTCGTGGAATACTTAGTACTGTTAAGTCTGATTTTCGTTTAGGTTATAAACTTCCAAATGGCGTTGAAGCTGATAAATCTTGGCGTTCTGCGCTTATTAGCGTAAGCGCTGCTAATAATCCAGATTGTGCTATTGGTAAAGATGCTATTAAAGTTAAAGTAGAGGAAGTTTCTACAATGGAAAATTTTGATGATTTTATGAATGTTACTGAACCTGCAATGAGAACGGGTGCTTATACTACAGGTGTGTTATGTGCTTGGGGAACTGCTACTTCTGGTAATATGCAAATGTTTGAACAAAATTTTTATAATGTTAAAGGTTTTAATTTTATGCCTTTTGAAAATGTTTGGGATAAAGATTGTCGTAATGAAACTTGTGGTTTCTTTAAAGCATATTGTTGGGGTTTGCAGGGAGAAATAGACGGTGTTAAAGGTATAGATAAAGACGGTAATAGTAATATACTTGTTGGTCTTGAAATATCTCGTCGAGAAAGAATTGAAAAGAAAAATAGTGTAAAGAAATATTCTGATTATATTAATTATCTTGGTCAATATGCTAATTTTCCAGCTGAATCGTTCAGTAGTGCTTCTGAAAATATATTTAGTTCAGAAGAATTAACTGCTTGGGAAGATAGACTTAGAATAGATACTGATTTACATTTTTATGTAGACGGTAATTTTGAAATTGACGAAAAAGGTAAAGTTATATTTAAAAGTAATGCTAAATTACATTCTGAAAATAAGAAAACTTACGATTATATTGTAGGCGTTCCAAGACGAGGACATGAGGATCCTCATGGTTGTGTTAGACGTTGGTTTACTCCAGAATATGTTGAAACTAAAAGAGCTGATGGAGCAGTAATAAAAGAAATACCTGTTGGTTTATATAGTATTAATTATGACCCTGTAGGTGTTAATAAAAATAAAGATGAGGTTACTATGAAACATTCTCACAATAGTATTATGGTTTGGCAAAATCCTCATTATCTTAACGGTTTTAAACAAAAACTTGTTTGTACTTATTATGGTCGTCCTGATACTCTTGAAGAAGCTGATAGAATTTGTTATCTTTTAGCTAAATATTATAATTGTATTGGAACAACTAATGTCGAAGTAAACCGAGGTGAAACTGTTTCTAATTTTCGTAAATGGAATGCTTTAAAATATTTATCTTGTGAACCATTAGAAGTTTTTGATCCTACTTTTAAAGGAAAAATTAATACTACTTATGGTTATAATATTTCTGGTGAACAACATAAGTTAGATTGTATTCGTCTTACTAAAGAATTTCTTTATGAAGAAATTGGTAAAGATGAATTTGGAAATACTTTAAGAAATTTTCATAGAATATATGATTATCAAACTATTCTTGAATTAAAGAAATGGAATGTTAAAGGTAATTATGACCGTGTTTCTTCTATGCTTCTTAGAGGAATTGAATGGAAAGCTATGAATCTTAAAGCGCAAGATGAACTTAGTAATCGAAAGCAACTTAATAGTGAAAATATTGATGATTATGATAGTAATATATTATCAAGACCGTGGTTTTAATTAATAGTATAATTATATGAGAAGTAACATACAAGAATTTGATTTTCCTTTACAACGCATTCCGAGTGATAAAAAAGACGCTGCTTGGGCAGCTAATTGTTGTGATTGGATTATAGCTCAAGGTATTGCTAATAGAGGCGATAATTCAGAAATAGAAATAAAATATGCTATTCTTAATGGTAATATTCCTGATGAATTTTATAAAAAGATATTAAATCCTTATAATGCTACTCAAGAAAAATTTAAACGTTTTCCTGCTACTATGCGCAATTATGATTTAATGAAAAGTATTATAAGAAGATATGTTAGTGAATATATTAAAAATCCTCATGATTTTATTGTAGGAGCTAATAATCCAGAAGTAATACTTGCTCGTAATCGTAAACTTAGACAAGAATTATCTTTACTTGTTCAACAACGTATTGCTGCTCGTATTCAACAAAGTTATCAAGAATGGATTAACGGTGGTAATGATCCTCAACAATTTAATCCTCAAGATTCTATTGATGTTGAAGCTTTTACAAAAGAATTTAATGAGAATTATGTAGATGATATATCTGCACAAGGTCAAGAGATTCTTAATGTAATTCGGGATATTACTGATGATGAAATATTTTATGCAAGAGCATATTTTGATTTTGTGAGTTTTGGTGAGTGTTATACTTATGCTGATGTTGTTGGTACAAAATTAGTTAAACGAAATATTTCTCCAAGAGATGCTTATCCTATTAACACAGATAGTTCTTTTAGAGAAAATGACGATATGTTTGCTTGTAGACGTAAAATGTCTTATCAACAAATTATTGATGAATTTGATGATTATCTTGACGATAAACAACGAGATTTTCTTAATACTTATTATGCTAAACATTCTCCAGCTAATACTAAAGATTTAGTTTTTTCCACTTATGAAAGTTATTTTCCAGATGTTTGCCAAAAATATAGTATAGCTGATAGAGAATTATTTAGACGTTCTCCTAATATGCAAAGAGACTATAATATGGATTTGTATGATGTTTGGCATGTAGTTTGGAGAGGTGAAGTAAGAAGAGCTATTGTAACGTTTGTTAATGAAGCTGGTTTAATAGATAGTAGAGTTGAGAATGATGATTATGTACTTAATGTCTCTACGGGGGATATTTCATTAGAATATGTGTATGAACCACAAGTTTATGAAAGTGTTCGTATTGGTGGAAGACATGATGCTATTTATCCTTATGGAGCGAGAGCTATAGCTTATAATCGTAATGGAAAATTACCTTATAACGGCATTAATGAAGTTCTTCCGGGTTTTGGAAAGTTTAGTATTGTAGATATAGTTACTCCTTTTCAAGTATTTTATAATATTGTAGCTTATCATAGAGAAATGGTTATTGCTAAAAACAAACTTAATATTCTTATGATAGCTAAATCTTTATTAGGTAAATATCCTGAAGAAACTATTTATAGAATGCTTGCTGATGGTATTTTGTATATTGATGATGAAAATGATCAAGGAATGCTTAGAGCACAGCAAGTTCGTATGCTTACTGCTTCTTTTGGAGATTATATTGCTCAATTAAGTTCTTTACTTAATGAAATTCAACAAACTGCTAATATGCAAGTTGATATGACTCCTCAACGTTATGGTGAAATTGGTAATTATGCTGGAAAAGCGTCTACCGAAGAAGCTATTATTAGAGGTAGTATGGGTAGTGTTATTATAGAATTTATGATGGATAATCTTCGTAATTATGATTATAATCGAGATATGGATTATTCTAAACTTGCATGGATTGACGGTCTTGATACTGCATATAGAGATTCAGCAGACGGTAAATTAAAGTATATTAGTCTTGATGTAGATAAGCATATATATGCTGATTATGTTATTAAAGCTAAAAATTCTACTAAAGAACAAGAAAAACTTAATCAACTTAAACAATTTGCATTTAATGCTTCTCAAAATGGTGATAGTATGATGGCTATTGCTGCTATTACTGGAGATAATGTTGCTGCTATTAGTAAACTTATTAAAAAGTTTCAAGAAGAAAAAGATGCTCATGAACAACAACTTAAACAAATGGAACAACAAACTGAACAAATGCGTCAAGAATTTGAACTTAAAAAGATTGCAGCTAAAGGAGAAGAAGATAGAAAAACTAAAGAACTTGAAGGTTATATTGATCAACAAATTGAACTAATTCGTGCTGATGCTAATATGATAAGCTATAATACTGAAGTAAGTGATGCTAACAAAGAAGCTGGTATTGATAGACTTAATGAAGCTCGTTCAAGAGTTGAACAAGATAAAGTAGCTTTAGATAGACAAAAGACTTTATTAGATATGGTTAATAAAGAACGAGATAGACAAGTTAAAATGCACGATATTGATACTAAATATAAGATTGCTAAAGAGAATAAAAACAGATATGATTTTAAAGGTAAATCTAAGAGTAAAAAGTAAGTTATTGATATAGTTAGTTATATTGTTGCCCTATTTTGATGTATCAAAAGCGATATGTTGGAATAGGGCAAATTATATTCATAAATAGCTATTTTTAGCTGTAATTTAGACTTTCTTTTTCAACGTTATCAAATGTTCAACGTAAATAAAAATCAAGCTAAAAATAGCTTCAAAAACAGCTTATATAACATAAACAGTATCGATAATATTATAGTTGTTGACGATTATACTGTTTATGTTTTTGAAATAAATATTGTTTGTGATGTAGTTTGTGCTTATATTCGTGATAGTAAACTATAACAAAATAATAACGATTATGGATTTTAGTTTTGGTGATGGCCAAATGCAAACCGATAATAATAACGGTGCTGGCGATGTGAATAACACAAAGAATAATGTTACTAATATTACTAATCAAACTGTAGCTCCTGATGATGATACTACTAATCTTGATGATATTAATGATGGAGATAATAGTAACAATAATGATGACAAAGGAAACAATAACAATGATGACAAAGGTAATGACAAAGGAAATAATGATGGTAATGATAAAAGTACCGACAATGATGATTCCGAATTATCGCAAGGAGATGTTGTAGAAATTGGAAATAATTCTTATACTGTAGATGATAAAGGTAATCTTATAGATGCTTCTGGAAATATATTTAAAGAAGCTAAAGATGTTAAGTCTTTTCTTGAAGGACTTGATAAAATTGACGATAATACTGAAGAATTAAATATTCAAAGTATTCAAAATGCTATAGGAATTACTGTTACAGATGAAAACGATAAACCTATTGAATTTGAAAATACAGTAGAGGGAATTAAATCTTATATGAACGCAGTTATAGAAACTGCTAAAGAAGAGCATTATGAAACTGCTATCAACACATTGTATCAACGTTATCCTATTTTAAATGATGTACTAAATTATTATATTGCTAATGGTAATTCTCTTGAAGGATTTGGAGAAGTTCCTGATAGAAGTGGAATTACAATTGATGATGCTAATGAAGCGCAACAAGAATATATTATTAGAACTGCTTGGAGTGAACAAGGAAGAAAAGGTAATGTAGATAACTATATTGCTTATCTTAAATCTAATGGTACTTTAGCTGCTATTGCAAAAGAAGAACTTGAAGGTTTGCAAGAATCTGATAGAGCTTATAAAGAAGAAATGGAAAAGCAAGCTAAAGAAATTGAAGATAAACGGATTGCTGATACTGAAAAATATTGGAACGGTATACATGATGTAATTAAGAATCGTAATATTGCTGGTTATCAAATTCCAGAAAATATTATTATTAGTCGTAATGGTGAGAAAATATCTGCTTCTCCAGAAGACTTTTTTAATTATATTTATAGAGTTGACGAAAATGGACAATCTGCTTATGTAAAAGATTTGTTACAAGAAACTCCTGAAAGTCGTAGAGATGATGAAATTCTTCGTGCTTATCTTAAATTTGTTGGTGGAAATTATTCTAATCTTGTAGATATGGCTATTAATAAAGCTACTGTAAATAAACTTCGTTTTAAAGCTAAAGAAAAGTCTACTTCTTATAGAGTAACTAAACCTACTAATAATAATCAAAAGAAAGATATTAATTTTAGTTATTAATAGTATTTTAAAAAGAATTTAGTTATGTTTTACAAAATGCGTGTACTTTCACAGGGAAAGTATGATGATAGAGGATATTCTAATGAAGATAGTATCTCTTATCTTCAGCTACAAAAACCTGCTGAAATAAATGGATTTATTACTTATAACTATGGTATGGACGACGACCGTTTTCCTTTGACATTTATGACAGAGGGTCAAGGACAAGCTGGTACTGTTGATGTTCCTACTGTTCAATGGACTTGGAATACTATGGGTCGTATGAAGTTTACTGACTTCATTACTCATTGCGATATTCCTGCTGATAAAAAAGCTGGTCTTGGTGGTGCTGAGATTGAAATTCATACTAGTACTCATTGGTTTATTGAACAATATGGTTTGATTGGTCCTGATGGTCGTACTCAAGTTCGTATTCAAAAAGATCTTGGAGAATCTCCTTACGGATATGCTTATCTTATTAAATTAACTAATCCTGATCCTAATGCTTATATTTCTGAAGATTTACTTGCTGTAGGTAAGTATTGGAGTTTGGCTGCTCCTACTGTTTCTGAATCATATTCTAAAGGTAATAGAAGTAATTCTATGGGACCGGGTAAGATGACTTCTCAACTTGAGTTCCATCGTTATTCTAAAGAAATTGCTGGTAATCTTGCAAATACTGTTACTGAATATGAATTTAAAGATAATAATGGTTCAACTAATCGTCTTTGGATTAATGAAGAGATGCGTCAATTCCATATTCATATGCGTGTTATGAATGAAGAACGTCTTTGGCTTGCTGAATATAACCGTAATATGAATGGAGAGGTTGCTCTTAAAGATCGTGATAATGGTAAACCAATTCCTCATACTTCCGGTATGCTTGAGATTTGTCGTGAATCTAATTACGATACTTATGGAGAGTTTTTAACTCTTAATAAGATTAAACGTATAGTTGGTGACGTACTTGATAGAGATACTGATAGTGGAACAATGGATATTGTTCTTATGGGAGGTAAAGGTTTTATTGAAGATTTTGATGATGCCATGAAAATGGACGCTAAACAGAATGGTTTCTTGACTCCTCTCGGAGATAAAGAAATTGGTACTATGAGTGGTGGTCTTGAATATGGCGCATATTTCCGTAAATATAAAACTGTTGAAGGTCATACTATTACAGTTAAACATTGTTCTTTCTTTGATAAAGGAACTATTGCAGAAGCTGCTAAACAAAATGGTGAAATTCACCCTCGTACAGGTCTTCCTATTACTTCTCATCAAGCATGTTTTATTGATTTTAGTTCTTATGATGGAGAACGTAATGTTCGTATTGTTCGTCGTAAAGGACAAATCTATAAAGCTAAAGTTTTGAAAGGTATGAGCGATATTCCTGCTTCTTGGGGAGTTCCTGATAGTAATTATATTTCTACTGAAATAGATATGAGTAGATATGAAATTATGTCTTCTCTTGGTCTTCAAGTTAATAATTCTACCAAGATGTTCCTTATTAAGTGTGAACTGTAATTTTAACTTATAAATTTAATTCGTATGCAAAATAGTTCTGATAATGGTATGACATTTGGATTTAATAAACCAAATACCAACATAAATAAACAGACAGTTAACGATTCTGTTCAATCCCCCGTAGAAGAAGTTGATACTACTCAACAACCTATTACTTCTAAGATTGATATAGAAAAAGGTGCTGACAGAGAAGATTTAAGTGAAAATCAACCTTATACTGATGTTCGTTCTATAACGATTATGCTTGTTAAGAATACTTCGCTGTATCGTAAAGTAAATGATAAAGTACTTCCTAAACGTATTGATTATATTGGAAGTTGTTTTAATTCGTCTAAGGTTATTTCAGCTAATCAAGAAGAAGTCAACGCATATTTTCCAAATCTTGTTGGTCTTTCTCCTAATGATCCTTCTTTTATGTTAAGAGTAAAACAATATCTTAATAATATTCGTATTCCTGTTGATGAATTAGGAAAAACGTTCGATATTAGTTTTTATTATCATCATAAGAAAGATTATTATAAATTTAAAGCTAAAGAAGAGGCTATTGAAGAGACTTATCAAAAAGCTCCACGTAGAGGTGATGTTGAAATTAAAGCAGCTATTAAAGCTAAAGTTAATGCTCTTAATCTTCTTGAATCTCAAAAACATAAAGTTGGTTATCCTATTAATGTAGAAGATTATCTTATGTATAGACACTGCTTGTTGTATCATAGTGTAGCAAAAGATATGTCTATTATTAATTCTGATACTTCTATACGTTTTTATTTTAAAGATGATAAGAAAGAAGCTGATAAACTTCGCAAATATAGACTTGAAGTTAATAAAGCAAAATCTAATTATGTTGCTTGTATAGCTGATAGTGTTTTATTTGAAGCTGTTTATATTCAATATTGCGTTCTTAATTCTTTGCCTGTTCTTACTTATTTGAATAGACCACAACTTGATAAGGAAATTGATTTGGATAAATTTAGTTCTAATGAACCTGTTAAATTCAACAAAATAGTATATAATAAGGATATTAAACTTATGGCTGTTATTGAAAAACTTATTGCTCGTGGAGAGTTAGTTCGTTCTCAATATAGTCAAAATATTACTACTACTGATGGAGAATTAATAGGTGCTAATACTGGAGAAGCTATTGCTTGGTTTAAAGATCCAAAGAATGCTTCTATGGTAGCTGCTTATAATCATAAATTAAATCTTATTTGATATGACTATACAGGAAATGCACAATGAGTTTAGAACATTTGGGCAAGTAATGGGTTTACAACTTGTTAGAGGTATTCTTCCAGAGTCTATAGACGTATATCTGAATGCAGCAATTAATGAAACTGTTAGAAATATAATTAGTAAAAATGTTGCTAATTCACTTCAAGTTGGAATATTACCGCAAGCTGCTTCTATTACTCCAATTAATGCTTTGAGAACTCTTTATAGAGTTCATCATACTAATATTACAGAAAGTGATTATTTTAATGATAATCCTTTTGAGCTTATTGTTAATTTCCATAATGTTTTATTATATACTGATTTTTATATTGATTACAAAAACGGCAAAAAAGATGTACATTGTAGACTAATAGAGCCCGATAGACTTTCTGACGCTTTGACTGATTATTGTACTCGACCGACAATTAATGAACCTATTGTAACAATGTTTACAGAAGTAGCTGAAAATTATCTTACTGTTCTCAAAGTTATGACAGGTCAGACTGAGAGTGATGACAAAAAGGTTATTGATGGAATAAAGATTTGCTATATTAACAATCCTAAGATTGTTAAATATAATGTTGAAGGTCAAAATGAAGGTGTTGATTGTGATTTACCTGAATATCTTCATGAGGAAATAGTTCAGTTAGCTGTTAAAAAGTATATTGTTTCTATTAGTCCAACGATGTCTCAACAAAAAAATTAAACGATTTTCTTAATTTATTAAAATAGTTATAGAGTTATGCGACAATTTCTTTTAGGTAAAAACGTTGCTTATCCTACTACTGCTTTGAGTAATGATAGTGTAGTTGATGGTGCGATTGGTTTTTATTTTAGAAAATCTGATAAGACTATTTCTCCTACTGCTACTGGTACAGAGATTACTAAAGATTGCATGTTGATTGTTAATCGTCCTGTTAATAAAGGAGGTCATGTTGTAATTCCTATTCATAAAAATAAATTTTCTTATGTAAAAGGAGTTTATCAAGCTGGTAAAGTATTTAAACAAGTATTTACTATTCCTGCTCCTACTACGATTGGTGAGTATTCAATGATTGTTGCTCTAAAGGGTGTCGGATTTAATCAACGTAATAAATGGACTGCTTCTGTTTATATTAAAGATGTAAATAAGACTGCTGATGAGCTTGCAGAGGCTTTGGCTAAAGCTATTAACAATAATACTGTTGGTTCTAAAGTTGTAGCTACTGCTTCTGAAGCAACTTTGACTATTGATGGACAGATTGTAGGTATGGATTATGAAGTAGTTCCTGCTGATTTACTTACTGGTCTTGCGGCTACTTCTACTCAGAAAGGAAAAGCTACTTACGGAGATGCTCAATATATTATTGATTTGGCAAATAAAGCTGCAGCTGACGCTGGATTTGAATATACATATCAAGAAGCTGGAGAATTAATGAGACCTCATTATCCTCTTAATCCTCTTGAAGTTTCAGATGCTGCTGATAAAGGATTTACTATTTTTACTTTGTCTTTTGCTGAACCTCGAGATGTTAAGACAAGAGATGAAGTTGTTAATCAAATTGTACAAGTTGCATTTCCAACTGGTGCTGAACAGATTACTACTTTTGAAACTGTTTGTAAAGCACTTGCAGGTTAAACCTTTAAAATAAAAACTATCGTTATTGCTATTAAATAGCTTAACGATAGTTTTCTTATAGAATATGGAAGAATTGTTAGAAAGTTTACGTTTAGGAATAACTCCCGGTGTTATTGTTCTTATTTATCTTATTATAATTAAGGTAATTGATACTAAAAAAGAATCTAATGCCATTAAGATTAATAAAGAAGTTACTGAATGTTTTCGTAAATTAAACTCGTTTTTAAATTATATTACAAAAGATATTTTTAATGACGCTGAAGAAAAACGAGATTATGCTATTAAAAATTCTTTCAAAGCATTTGCAAATTCTATTATTCGTCATGCTACTTCTGTTATTATAGCTAATAATATAAATAATAATAAAGAAAATATTATTGAAAATATTCGTTATATTGTAGATTCTAATTATTATAGGTTATATAATTTAATGTTTCTTTATAAACTATGTAGTTATATAAAACCTGAATGGAAAACAGAAGTTAATGAAGATATTGTCGAAATTATATATAATAATAAATTTTCTAAAGAAGAAAAATTATATAACATAAATAATAAAATTAATATAAAAGTTGATGAGTATATTTCTATTGTTATGAAACAATGTCACACTTATGTCGGATAATTATTTAATAATAAGGGATATTAATAATAGAATTAATCATATTGCTTTGATGAATATTGGTTTTGTTCAAAATCAATGTTGTGAAACAAAGAATATGATTATTTCTGTTTTAATACATTGTATAGAAAATAGTCAATTATTTACAGAAAAACAATTATATAATCTTACTAATATTATTAATAGTTTAAATATAAATTGTATATGAGTAATGTTAATTATGTTTATTTGACTATTCCACAAGATTATATTTGTATATATCATAAACTACTTATTTTAATGTCTAATATAGGCAGAGAAATAATTAATGATTGTTCTGCTACCTGTAAAGGTAATAATAAAATTATAATTGATTGTTGGAATACTTTTCAGTCTGCAATAGCTTGTAAAGCATTAAAAAAGGATAAAGAAGCTGATTTACTAATAAAATATATTACTTCTCAAATTGATAAACTCTATACTGGAGGTGATTATGTTCAACAAGATGTTTTTGTTTATTTGGACAATAATTATCTTAAAGCAAGAGTAAGTTGTGAAAATAATATTCCTAAAGTAGATGTTGATGTTGATAGCGGATATTTACAAGTTATTGAAGATTCTAATACTAAAGAGTTTGTACTAAAAAATGAAGATTTAATTATTAAAGATAAATGATATGATTACTAATGAGAAGAATATAGGAAAAGTAAGTATTAGTTGTGATGGTGTATGGGATATTAGAAAGGATTATGATAAACTTTGTTTAGTTACTGATGGTTCTTATAACTATATATCTCGTAAACAAGTTCCAAATGGTACTGATATTACTAATGAAGAATATTGGCAAAAATTGTATAGTGTTATTTCTACTAATGGTTTTTATCGTATTCCGGGAAATATTGAAAATATAAATATTAATACTAATCCTGAAGGTCTTGAAATAGTTTTAGGAGATTATTTGGATTTAAAAAGTGCTGTTTTAAGTAATAATATTGTTCTTACAAAAACTTCAATTCTTAATGTTATTATTGGTGGTATTGATGGTTTAGGCGTTATTATTGAGTATATGTATTTTGGAGAAGATAAAATTTCTAAATATCAATATTTTTTACGAGTTGACGAATATTATAAATGGAAACAAGTTTCTTCCATACAAGAACAAATATTTTTAAAAGTAGATGTTGCTCTTGACGATACTTCTAATAATGCTGTTGCCAATAAACCAGTTACTTCAATAATTAAAAAGATTATTAATTGGCATTAAATTATTAATCATCATTTAAAATATCAAAGTAATGAAATACAACGATTTGCAAAGTGAAATTCTTACAGAATTTACAGGTATATTGTTTATGGGTCTCAAAGCAAGTTATAAACCTGTTGCTGATCATTTAGATAAACTTTATTTTGCTACTGATACTCATGAGCTTTTAGTTAATGGCACTTCTTATTCTGGTGGTGTAAGCGCTGTTAGTATTGAAGGAACTACTCTTAAAATTACTATGATTGACGGTTCAAGTAAAACTGTCGATTTAGCTGAAATACTTAAATATAAATCTGCTTTAGCTGACGATATTGCTACTGTTAATGCTCTTGGTGGTATTCCTGCTGGAACAACTGTAGCTCAACTTAAAAATAAAACTTTTTCTCAGCTTTTTGATGAACTTATATTTCCTACTGTTAATCCTACATTTGAGAATCCTACTGCTTTTTTAAGTTTGAGGAGTACTTCTACTACTCCTACAATTCAAGAAGTTGGTACTACAGGTGCTTCTGTTCCTGTTGCTGCAAGTTTTAATACAGGATATAGTCCCGGTGCTATTAAAATAGCTGGAGTTAAAAAACAAAATAGAGGTGGTAATTTGAAATCTAATGAATCATTTATTTATATAAATAATGCTCCTGCTAGCAAAGAGTTTCCTACAGAAATTCCTGAAGGTAGTATAATTTATAGATATAAAGCAGCTTATGCTCAAGGTCCTCAACCTTTAGATAGTAAAGGTAATAACTATCAAGCTCCTTTTCCTGCAGGAACAGTTGATAGTGCTGCTGTAACTATTAATGGTGTATATCCTTATTTCACTAATAAAGATAATAATAAAGCTTTTGCTAAATTAGCACTTACTACTTCTAATACTCTTAGTGCTGTTAAATTTAAAGCTGAAGGTCCTAACAAACATACTTTTAAACTTCCTGTAAAATATGATTTAACTAAAGTTGAACTTCTTAATACTTTGTCTGGTAAATATGAAAATTATGGTATAGATAAATTTACTAAGACAACTGAGAATATTGAAGTTCAAGGTAAACAAGTTAGTTATGCAGTTTATACTCGTAACGATGCTGGATTTAATGGAGAAAGTACATTTAATATTACATTTAGTAAATAATAGAAAGGAGTTAATGATATGGCAAGAGAAAGAGGCACATTTAATTTTAGTGCAAGTCTTGAAGTAAAAAAACAAGCACCACTTGACGCAAGACAAACATATATTACTTATGAAGAATTAACTCAACAATCTACATGGGTTGATAGTGATGGTAAAGTTTGGCTGTTTAAAGGTCTTATTGTTCCTGTTAACTATAATAAACAAAATGCTTTGTTCATGCTTATTAATCCCGACGCTTATACTTCTATTTCTTCTTGGATTCGCGTTGATGGTAATGCTGGAGAATCTCCTATCTATACAATTTCTGATTTAGGTACTTTATCTGAAAGTTCTGTTAAAAGTGAAATTGTAGATATTTTAGGAGAATATAGTGATTTTTTAGATGCTTATAATAACAATAAATTACTATTATGTGTTGTTGATAATTATTATACTGTTGGATCTATAAATCATGAAGGATCTGTAGTTGGAGAAGGTAAATTTATTATAACTATTAATAGTAATTCCAGCGGTAATCCTATAATTACAAAATATGTTATTAAGCATGATAATAATGATTGGCTTGAATCTTTAGGTGTTGAATCTATTACTCCACAAAAATTAGCTGTTGCTGAAGATTTAGAAAGATTAGATAATATATATTTTCTTGGAGATATTTTAACTCTTACAAACGAATCTGTATCTGATATTGCCACTATTCTTACACCTTGTGCTAATTTTAAGGAAGCTGTTGATAGTAAAAAAATATTTATTGCTAAAACTCAATATGGGCAATATTATGTAAGAGTATCTAAGATTAATACAACCGTTTATTTAATTAACGCTATTGTAAGTGGTGAAAATATTGATACTTATATTTTAAAATTTAAAGCTATTTATTCTGGAAATAATTGGGATAGTATTTCTAATCTTACTAAATACTCTATAGCAACAAGTGATGATTTAACACGTAAAGTTACAAGAGTTGTAGCTGCTGCTAATAAAGGTATTGAAATAGGTGGTTCTGAACAAACACCTACTGTTGGTATTAAACTTGATCCTACTCAAGGAAATGTTACTCTTAGTTTAGGGGCTAATGGTCTTAAAGCTGAAGATACAACTGCTCTAAGAGATGTTACAGGTCAAAACTTTATTAAGAAAAACGGTACTGATGTAGAAGGTCATCTTAATCTTACTTATAATACTGAAACTAAGAAGATTAATCTTGAAGGTTTTGATTCTTCTATTATAGCAAGTATTGATGCTACTGCATTCATTAAAGACGGTATGATTAATACTGTTGAGCTTGTAACAGATCCAGAATCTCATGACCCGGGTACTTATCTTGTTATTACTTTTAATACTGATGCTGGTAAAGATGCTATTTATCTTGATGTAAGTAGTCTTATAGATGTTTATGAAGGACACAACGGTATTAAAGTTACAGGAAAAGATATTCATTTAATTATAGATCCAACATCTGAACCTTATCTTTCTTTAAGTGATAATGGTATAAAACTTAAAGGTATAAATTCAAAAATTACAGAAGTTGTTGAACAAGCTATAATTGAAGCATTTGCATGGCATGAAGTATAAAGTATAATATACATACAAATCATAAAAAGCATTATAATACAAATCATAAAAAGTATTATAATACAAATCATAAAAAGTATTATAATACTTTTTCTAATTAATATAATAGTATGGCTAAAAGATTTAATGTTTATGGAACTTTTTCTAATTTTTTAAGCGAGAGAAATCTTGTAGCTGACGAATTAGCTGTAGTTAATACTGCAGCTAATGATTTCCCTAAAGGAGCGTTATTTTGTAAAGGGCGTCTTATAAGTAAACCTCAAATACCATTTGCTGGAGTTATAGAAAATGTTTATCAAGAAGTAGCTGTACAAACTACTACTATTACTAATACTAATTTATATTTTTTACAAGATAAAAATTGTTTTGGTATTGGAGATGCTACTTATGCTGCAAGTAATACCGATAAATTAAGTTTTAAATTTCATGGTCAATATTTATTTAATAGAAATCAAGTTATTAATGCTACAGCTTATGGTTTAAAATATGTTCAAGATACTGGAAGTAATCAATATAAACTAATTCCTAATGAAGATTTTGAATATTATATTTATAATAGACCGGGATTAACTTATAGAATTGTTGGTAATCCAGATAATCATTTTTGTAAATTACATACTGATTATAATCTTAAAACTGGAGATTATTTGTTAAAAGATGGTACAATTCTTCCTTTAGAATATTACAATACTGCTTTTAATCCTATGATATTAGGTATAGTTGTTAATCCTGAATATAGAAGTTTTTTACCTTTTCCTATTATTGGTTATAATGGAATATATATACAAATTGATAGTTTTGATCAAACTATTATTAATGATTTAGCAAGAAGTTCTATAAATGAACATAACGGTAGTAATATATTTATGTCCATTTCAAGATATATGATTATTGATAGAATTATGCCCGTTTCACGTTTTAGATCAACATTTCCTTCAATATTTAATGGATATAGCCAATCATTATGTAAAATGTATATTCCTACTGTTTTTGAATATATGAAAATGGTTAGTAATTTAAAATTTGTTGAATCTATTAATAATCTTGATTCTTTTGCTATAGATGTTATATCGTCTGGAAAATCTTTTTCTACATTTGCTAATCTTGAAATCGCAAATGATAATAAAGATTATATTAATATAATTAAAAATGGAGCTACTTATGATACAGCTTTAATTAATGCTATGTCAGACTTTTTCTTTTTAGGAAACTATTAAAATAAACAATTATAATTTTGTTATTTAATATAAAGATATTATATTTAGATATATGTTGATTTAAGTATTGTTGATAGCAATAATAAACAATATGTTAATTAAAATAATATTATGGATATTACAAATGTAGTTTTTAGTGATATACTTAATCACTTTAATTTTTCTTATATTTTTTCTATTGTTATACTAACTTACATTATAATTAAATTTATTGATTATATTAATAAAGATAAAAAAGTTTCTACTTGGGGTAAACGTATTGTTCTTATAATATCTATTATATTTATTACTATTGCTTATATATTTTCTGGTTATAAAGATTATATAACTTTGATTAATTCTGCTATTTTTTCTCCTGTTTTTTATAGTTGGTTACTTAAACCTATATTTAATAAACTTGGAGTTGGTTATAAGCATATTGATAAACTTTAAATTAATTATACAATTATGAATACGAAAGAAATTGCTGCAAAACTTAATTGGGCTATGCAAGCTGTTCCTCTTGCAAAAGAACAAAAAGATGTAATAATTAATATTATTCTTCAATTAGCTGAACAATCTTCTAAAGAAATTCCTACTTATGAAGCTGCTACAGAAGAAAAACTTGGTCTTGTTAAACAAGCAGCTACTGTTGATGAAGTTTCAGGAGATACAGTTGAAGATGTTAAAACCGCAGTTAATACTTTACTTGCTAATCTTAAAACTGCTGGTATTTTAGCTTAATCTAATATTATTATGGGTAGACCTAATAGAGGTACAGGTAGTGCTGGACCTAAGAAACCAAATCCTCCTATTAATAGACCTCAATATGGTAATGGAGGTAAAAAGAAATAATTGTTGATGAAAAGACTATTTATAGTTCTGATAAAGTACATACCTATCATACAAATGATAGGTATGTTGTTTAATAATATATTATATTGTTTTAGCGATATTTATATTATTAGTTATCTATTAGATTTTATAATAGGTAATTCTATAACTACTACTTTTCTTTTATATGTTTGTAGTTATGTTTTTGGTTTTTGTAAATGGCATCGTTTTATAATTACTGCTAATATTATTAATCTTTTAATAGCTAATTTAGATGCTTATTATCGAATACCTATTTCTGATATTCAATTACTTATTGTTTATCATTTTGTTGCTGCGCTATTTATTTGTATATCTACATATATTCATATTAAAAATAATCGTGATGAACGTAAAGTTAAAAGTACTAAGATTGGAATATTTGGTAGAAATTGTGGTACTAATGCTGGAGAAGTTGCTATAGTTGCTAATGAACAATATCTTGAACGTAAACAATGTGCTGATTTTGTAGAACTTGTTAATGGTATGTGGCAGAAAGCATATGATGCTCAGAAAGCTCGTCAAGACGATAGAAATATTCTTAATGCTGAATTATTTAATTAATAATTATATTGGTAAATTAGATGGATTATTAAAAGCTATTGAAGATAAAGATGGTAAAGTTGATATAGAAGGTATTTTAAGCGAAAGTATTGATAATTTAGTTGTTGCCCAAGTTAAAAAATATCCTAATGTGTTTAGTGGTGTAGAAATTGGAGGAGGAACAATTAAAATTAATATTCCTTCTTTTGATAAACAACTTGTATTTGATTATAATGATATTGAAACTTTTAAACAAAATATTTTAAATTAATATTTTATGTCTAAATATAAAGATATTATAAATAGTTATAAAGAAGCAAATGTTTCTTCTACTGAATTGTATAATGGAATTATGAGTTTACATAATGTTTTTACTTGGAATTACTTTAAAACAGCTAATTGAGTTTATATTAGATTTGTTGTTGCGGCAATATGTGTTTCTAAACATGTTGCCGCTTTTGTTGTTTATATACTTAATACAAAAAATTTATTACTTTTCTTTGTTCTTTTTCAAGTAATATTATATTTGCTCGCAGCTATAATATTGAAATGTATAATTATATAAATGGTAAATGTATGGCAAGTATTAATCAACTTATTTCTGAAATTGCTCATTCTGTAAAGCAAGCTGATAGTATTCCTGTAAGACGTGCTATCAAACTTGGCATTATTCATGCTCGTAATGAACTTATACGTCATAGTTATGCTGATCATAATTATACAGATAAAGTTCTACAACAAAGATTTAAAATTACTCTTATTGATGTTCCTGACGGAGATATTTATCAAACCAAAGATCTTCCTCTTCCTAAAATTAAGAGAACAAAAGTTAAAGTTCCTCGTCCTGTTAGACTAACTAATAATCTTCCTTTTCATTCTGTTCGTACTGCTGGAGTTAAAAATCCTATCATTATTCCTTTTGTTAAAGAATCTGTTTCTAAATATTATGGTAGTCTTCCGGGTTTATGTCCAAGTGTTACATACGATTATATAAATGAATATATTTATATAAATTGTATTAATGATTCTGAATTTAATAATTTAGGATCTATCGTTATAGAATCTGTATTTGAATATCCTCATATTATTGAAGTAGAAACTAATGATAAACCTTTTGATATTGATTCTATAAGTGATGACGATGAATTTCTTCTACCAGAAGATATGATTACTTCTATTAAGAAACTTATACTTGAAACATGGAATACTAATGTTATACGTGATACTGCTGAAATTCCTTCTGTTAATTTAGCATAACGATAAAGATATTATGATACCTGATGTAAAATTTAAAAATTATTATCTTCAATTTATTTATAGTGCTAAAACAGATATTGTTAAGTATAAAAATGAATTAGAAGAAATTGTAATTAATAAAGAAGAACTTTATAATTATCTTGATAATAATAAACAATTACTTATTGAATTGTATAATATTAATTTAGATGATTATAAAACTGAATGGATAAATAAAGAATATAATACTTCTGAATTACTTTATAATAAAGTTATTAAATTATTCTCTGTTGCTAATGAAGATGATAATAAATTTATTATTGTTCAACTTATTAAATATTGTAATACTCTAAGACAAGAATATAAATATAATAAATTTATAGAACTTGCTAATAAACGTAGTACTATTCTTTCAAGTAAATATAGAGCTATTATTAATGCGTATTATGCCAAAGTTCATAAATGTATTCTTGAAGGTAAAGGTTATAAGTTTGGTTACGGTATTGGTACTTATTATATTAAATATAAGAAATTTAGTAATAGACATCGTACTACTGTAACTGTTCTTGATTATTATGCTACTGCTGTTCGTAAAAAAGAATTACTTGCTCAAGGTGTTAAACTTTATGATGAAAATGAAGCAGCTTGGTATAAGTTTAGAAATATTCCTTATGATGGTGTAGATTATAGAGTTTTTAAAAATAAAGAAGGTGAATATCTTATTCGTTTTAAAGATTCTAAAATGATTAAAGATAAATTTCTTCAATATGAACATACTGAATATCTTGCTAGTAAGTATAGAGGTATGAGTTATAAACAAATAGCAGATAGTGTTTGTAATACTATTGAAGATATTTATAATTTACAATTAGATATACGATATAAACTTAATATATTGTTATATAAGTATCCAGAGAAATGTTTAAATTTTATGAGATATGATTAAACAAGATACAACTAATATAGAAAGAATTATTGCTAAAATAGATAATGATTTTAATCCTGATAATAGTGATTGGATTCCAAGAGTTGGAGTTTGGACTTTAGAAGTTATGGGACAACTTAATATATTAAATACTGAAAGAGCTAAAGTTCAACTCCCCGTAAAGGAAAGAATAGCAATTAGTGCTTGCCCAATAGCTAATGCTAATATTAAAGTTTATGATAATAAAGGTTGTGAAGTGAAAGAAGCTAATAGTGAACGATGCTGTAATGGTTGCTTCTCTACGGGGGAACCTGCGAGTGAAACGAGCAGTTCTAATGCAGTAAATACAACAGATATTTATCATAATGATAATCCTGCAAAAGTTCCAGATTATCTTCTTGCTGAAACTCTTAATGATAAAGAGTGGCCCGGTAGATATAGAGTAAATGAGTATAATTATGTTGGTAAAACAACTAATAGTAATCATAATTTTGTTATAATAGATGGTAATAAAATTGAACTTGATTTTGATACTGATTGTATTACTATTGAATATGATACTATCAAAACTGAACGTAGTAAAGTTTATGGTTGTGAATTTCCTGTTATTCCAGATAATGCAATTCTTGTAGAAGCTATTGGTTTTTATTGCATGTATAAAATGTTATGCCGTGGATATAAACACCCTGTGTTTAATCTTAGTGCTTCTCAATATGGTACTAATCCTTATTATACATGGTTACAACTTAAAGAAGAAGCTAAACGTTCTGTTATTAATCGTGGACAAGATATTGATGGTGCTCATAAACAATGGCGTAACGCATTCTTTAATTTCACCTTTAATCCAAAAGGGTAATAAATAAACGAGAATAGCTAAAATTAGCTTTATGTTGAATTTTATGTTAGCAAGTGATTAATTATATTAGGTTAAATCAAGATTAAATATAGAGCTAAAAATAGCTATCAAAATATATAATATTTTATAATTAATATAAAAGTTATTATGAGTGTAGTTTCTAAACTTAATCTTAATAAACACCCTAAAGATTGTGATAATCTTTCTTTAGTTGATGCTCGTAATATTAAGATTAGTCATGATGAAAGTTGTATTACTAATGAAAATTCTATAATAACAAATGCTTTAATACAAACTACTATACATAATATTTATCGTAATAATTTTCTTATTAGAGGTATTATTCCTATCAATACTGGTATAGTTTTATTTGTTCAAGATTATAATAAAGTTGAAGCTAATATTAATAAATTAGATATATTCGTATATAATGAAAAGACTATTAATAAAGATGAAAATATTTATTTAACATATAGTGGATTATCTTATCATGGTGGTAAATTTACTGGTACTTTTACTTATAATGTAGAAAATGATTTAATTATTGCTTTTGGTGAATATGATTGTAACAATAATGAATTAGTTCCTTTAAGAACTATTAATTTAGGTAATCCAGATAAAGCTGGTGCTGAAGATAATGGAGATATAAGACAAGTAGAAAGTAAATTAAGTATTGTTCCTGAAGTTAAACTTCCTGCTATAAGTAATGTTGAGTATGTCAAAGGTAATGCTTATAAAGGTTGGTATTATCTTTTTATTCGTTATAAAATAAATAAAACAGATTATACTCAATGGTATCCTATTGGTTATCCTATTTATATAGATGTTATTAATAGAAATAATATAGTTAGATATATTTTTAATAGAGATGCTTTTTCAGAAAAAACAAATGAAACAATTGAAATAGATCAATTAACAAGTTTAATTATCGGTCGAAAACCGTGGGACGGATATTGTGCTGGTTTTTCTGATTATATTAGCGATACTACTGATATATGTAATGAAACTTTTAAAGTAGCTATTAAAGATTTAGATGTTAATTATAATATATTTCAAATAGGTATTATTTGCTCAAGTAAAAGTTATACTAAATCTTATAAAACATTTGATATTGATATTGTTAAAAATACTATTAATTATTATACTCTTAATTTAAAGAATTGTGAAGAATATGGTAGTCAAGAATTAATTGCTACTTATTATAATTATTTTAATGTTAAAAGTATTATTAATTATAAAAATAGATTATATATTGCTGGCTATAATGAAAATAAAATAGATGAAGAAGAAATTATTAATTCTGTAAAAAATATTACTGTTGGTTTATATACGACAGTAATTAATACTTCTACTGCAGAAAATACTAATATTCGAGAAGATGTTACTGTTTATAGAGAAAATCCTAATCCTTATCAATTTGATGAATCTATATATCATGTTAATGCTACTATAGAAATTCCGTTTAATAAATATTTTTCTTGTGATGATACAGATTTAGTTGATTTTCTTGATAATGAAAATAATAGAATAAATGATCATACTATTAAAGCTTCTGATCTTTATATAACTACAGCTAATGAAAATAATGTAATAGACACAAGTAGAATAAACGGGTATTTTGCTATAATTAATGTTAATTATAAAAATATTGATTATAGTAAGAATAAAATATATAGAATAGTTATTAATGATGATATGTCTAATATTAAAGTAATTAATAATATGAAAATTGCTTTACAATTAGGCTTTCCTTATATTAAAACAGATAAAGATTTTATTAATAGAAAACTTACTACTACATTAATTCCCGGAGAAGTATATAATTTCTTTATTCATTTTGTAGATAAATATGGTAATTTTACTAATGGTTATAAAATAGATAATACTTTTCCTCAACACGTTAATAAAGACGGAAATAAAGTAGATGGAATAGTATTTATTATTCCAGTTCCTCAAATTGAGTTTGAACAAGATAGATTAAATTATATATATTGTAGTGTTGATAAAACTGCTAAAATAAATGATATTATAATTAAGACACTGTTAATTTCAGGTTATATTATAAATGATTATAAAAATCCTGCTAATCATATGATTAGATATTATGCTGATTATAATTTTATTACTAAAGAATTAAGTAGAGAAATACAAGATGAAATTAGAACAGAAGATTATGATTATATTAAAAATAAATTAATTGATTCTGTAAAACCTTTTATAAATCAAAATTTAAATTATGAATTTTATAAAATATTTACTTTTAATAATTATATAAATAATGGAGAATATGGTTTTGATAATTATATAAACGTTAATAGTGATAGTTTATTTAAAGTTCCATTTAATAACATAGATGTTAATAGTCATATAGTTTATCGTCCTTATTTTAATAATATTAATATACCTAATAATTATGTTGGATATTTTATTTCTTATGAAAAATTTGAAAAAAGAAGTAAATATACTGGACTACTTACTATTAATGATTTTAGAAATACAGATACTATTATAGTTAAAGGAGATACTGATTATACTGACTATTCATTAGCAAATATTACTATTAGTAAAGGAATTAATAATCATAATACTGTAAAATTATATTCCGGCATTATACATAATGCTAAAATAGTTAATAATAAAATAACAGATGGAAATTTAGCTTATGGTGTTATTGAAAATGGCGGAGGAAGTATTTCTGGAAAAATTATTTATGGATTAATAAATACTGTTGCAAGTATTACTGGTAATTATATTGAATTAGAAATTATAAATGGCAATTTAAGAATATATGATAATACTGATAATGTAGTTAAAAAAGATTCATTAAATACGATGAATTCTAATACTATGAATTTTTATTGTGATAGTTTAGATATAGATGATACTTTAGAATTAGATTTTGATTTTCTTAGAATTGAAGGAAAAAACGTTTTTGATTATTATGATATTCCTAATATTAATTATTATCAAAGAAATGCTCCTTTTGGATTCGTTACTGATATGAACAAAGTTCAATTACAAGATTATAATTTTGAAAAACTATATCCTATGCCTAATTATAAATTAACTGTTGCTAATTCTGTAAAAGATAATCGTATTGGTGTAGGGACATGTATAGTTATTGATAATAAATATGATCTTTTTGTTAATGCTACTGAAAAGAAAAATAATGATATTAATTTATATAGAGTTTCTTTAGTTAAAGATAATCCTAATATATATACTAATAATGATAATAAAACTCTTATTAAATTTACTGATGTTTTTTATAACAAAAATAATACTGGAATTATTAATACTGGTCTTAATGGCGTTTATACTTATAGTGGCACTATTATATATGCCGATACAGGTGTTGTATTTAATGAAACAAATGGTATTGTGACTATGCAAAATGCTGAATATCAATATTATCCTAATACTGTTTCTCCTGAGCATAATGAAACTTATGAAAATGATAAACCATTTATGTGTTATTTACAAATGCCTGTTATTGATACAGTTTTTCATGAAAGTAAATGTTTTAAAAATGAACCTAAACCTCAATCTTATGTAACTAAACCTGCTTCTAAAAATGATAGTGCTCAATATAGAACAGGCTATATGGTTACACCAGCTAACTCTATTGATGTTTTTGAAAATAGACAAGGTAGTGCTGACCAATTTAATCCTAAAACTTATAGTAATTATAGAGAAGATATTAAAGATATTGATGTTTATAATAAAACTATTCGTAGAAGTAACGTTATTCAAGATGAATCAAGAGAAAATAGTTGGCGAAAGTTTTCTTTAGAAGCATATAAAAATATTACCGAAAATAAAGGTATTATTATTAATTTAATTGGAATTGGTAATTTAGTTTTAGCTCATACTGAACATAGTCTTTTTATGTTTGATTTAAATAATGAACTTAAAACTATTGACCAAAATATTCAACTTCATCAACCAGACGCTTTTGATGTTGCTTATAAAGAAGTATTTACTTCTGAATTAGGTTATGGAGGTCTTCAAGATAAGCGAAGCGCTATTGTTGATCAATTTGGCTATATATTTTATAATAATGACGATAATAATATTTACAGATTTGATAATAACCAATTAGCTATTATTAGTAACGATATTGCTGAATGGCTTATTAAAGCTAAACCTAATAATGTAAGATTTGCTCATGATATTAGAAATAATCGTTTACTTATTAAATTTGATTATGATATATTTAGAAAAAATGAAGATAATAGTACTTTCACTCAAAAACGTAATTTAGTTCTTAGTTATAATTATAAAACTCAAAATTTTATTTCTACTCATAGTTATTATTTTAGAGATGCTTATAATAGTAAAAATAGAGTTTATTTTATTAATGGTTTTCAAAGCGGTAATTTAGTATATGATGTTATTTATAATTTTACTGAAGCATTTAATAATTATTGTACTTATGATAATATTTATGGTTATGCTAATGCTGTTGAAGGATTTAATAATAGTTGTAAACTGTCTTTTATTATTAATGAAGGATATGACATTGTTAAGTTTTTAGAATATATTACTTATAAATTATATAAAGTAGATGAATCTGTAAGAGGCGATGTTCCATTCCCCGTAAAGAAATTAGATACTCCTTATGCTGGTCAAATACTTAGAGTTTATAATGACAATGTTAACACTAATGATATAAATATTACTGTTGATAACGAAAGCATTGATCCTAATGAACATAAAAATATTTTTGGTAATTATAAAAAACCTTATTGGGATTTAGGTAATTGGAATTTTAGTTATCTTCGTGATATGATTGGTAATGAAGGAGATCAATCTGCTGCTGTTATGAGTAGACTTTATGGTAATTACTTTATTGTTGAATTTGAATTTTTAATGCAAGATAGACGTATTGATTTTGAATCTCTTAGTTATAAAATAAGTAAGTTATGAAAAATAAAATTGTTAAACGCGATAAAGCATTTTTAGGTAGTATTATAGGAGCTGTTGGTGGTGTTATAGGTTCTGCTATTGGTGCTGCTAAAAGAAGAAGAGCAGAAGAAAAGGCATTTAAAATGCAGCAAGAAGAACAATATAGACGAGATAGTTTAGCGGCTGCACAAGCTATGACTCAAAGTTATGCTAATCAAAATTATGTTGATGAATATAAAAAGAAAGTTGTTTTAAAAAATGGTGGAAAAATGAAAACTAAACAAGGTAATTATACAGATAGAATTAAAAATCAAAAGAAGTATGCTTGCGGTGGTAGAAAGAAAGCTAATTTCGGTTCTACTATCGCAAATCAATTTACTGGTAATAATCTTAATGATACTGTTGGAGGAATTGCTTCTGGTGTTGGATCTGTTGCTAATAGTTTAATTGGTGGTTCAAGTACTCCTAAAATGATTAAAAAAGCTGATGGTTTTAATTATGAACAAAAAACTTCTCTTACTCCTAATAGTTATTCTTCTACTCAACCTGTTACTCAAAATGTTAATCAACAAGTTCCTAATAATAACCAATACTCCGATAGACTCGCTCAAATGAAATTGGGAGGCTGCAAAGGCAAGAAAAAGCGTAAATAATAGCTGTTATCAGCTCTACATTGATTTTAATATGCTTTCTTGTATAATTAATCAAGTTCAATATAAGACAACGTTATAAGGCTTTATATAACGTCAAAATATACAATATAACAGATTATGAGTAATAAAAGACTTAGACCTAATATAGTTCGTGGTGGTGTTGCTATACCTATTCCTAATAAAAAGAATTATTACTATATGAAAGGTAGAAAACATGAACAAGGTGGTATTGATATTGGCAAAAATCCTCGTACTGGTTTAGAAGTTGAAGATGGAGAAGTTATGCACATATCTCCTACTGAAGTTAAAGTGTTTAGTTCTGTTCCTTTTCTTAATGGTGAATCTCCTGCTGAAAAAGTTATGAAAGGAAATAATCCTAATAAAGTTTTTAATGCTCAAGAAAGATATAAAGATGTTAATAATATTAACGATGATGGTACTAAGAATAATCGAAATAGAAAAAATAAAAGTAGATATGGTACTAAGAAAAATGGTTTTGAAAAAATTAAAGAAATGCAAAGTTCAGCAAATAATGTTTCTACTTTAGAAAATCCTATTATTAGTCCAGATTATACTCCTTATTATGATACTACTGAAGTTGGTAAATTAATTAATCATTCTGAAAATCCTGATAGTATAGGTTTTGATAAAGTTACTCGAAGATGGTATGCTCCTAAAGGTAAAGATTTTGACGAAGATAATTTTGGAATGGGAGTAGACAGATATACAGGAGGTAATATTAATGATAAAATTAAAAAAGATTCTAAAGGAAGAGAATATATTACTGAAGAAGATGAAAGAGATTTAAGATTTAAAAGAATTAAAAGTGCTAACCAAAGTGCGAAACGAAGAATAGATTTTATTCGTAAATATTATAATGATGAAGGAAATGTTACTGAAACTAAAGAAGCATTAATTACTAATTTAATTTATAATAGAGGAAGTGGTAAAACTGCAAGAGTATATTTTAATACTGAAGATAAAAAATATGTTCCTATGCAAAGAGCTATTCTTAGAGGTACTGATGATGAAGTTAGAAAAGAAATTAATAAAATATATAGAGAAGCTGGTTTAGCTAATAGAGATAGTTTAGTTAATGATTTTTATAAAAGAAGAAATAAAAAACGTATGGGTGGTTTAAGTCGTTCTAAAGATTATGGTTCTAAATCTAAACCTTATCCTAATGTAGATAAAAAAGATTTTGCTGGTAAAAATAGAAGTTATCCTATTCCTACTAAGTCTGATGCTATTGATGCTTTAAGACTTGCAGGACTTCATGGACGTGATGATATTAAAACTAAAGTTTATAATAAATATCCAGAACTTCGTAAACGTGCTAAAAATGGTGGAGTTTATACAGTTACAAGCAATGGTAAGACAAGTCTAAGAATGATTCCCTCTACGGGGGAACGAATAAAGTTCAAAAATGGTGGTATTGAAGATATTGAAAAAACTGTTACTCTTATTCCAGAAATTTATAGTTTAGGACTTAAAGATGAATTATCTAATAAAATAAATCAACCAATTGTTAATTATCATACCCCCGTAGAAAAAATCAAATATGATATTCTTGATACTAAAGGTAGATTTAATCCTATTACTGGTGTAGATTTAAATACTAAACGAGATTATGATAATCGTAATAATATTATGAAAAAACGAGGATATAATTCTTTAATTAGTGATGGTATTGGTATTGCTTCAAATATTGTTGGTAGTATTATAGGATATAATGCTAATAAGAAAGCATTAAAGAAAATGAAATATAATAAAGCTCCTGTTAATTTAATTCCTTCTAAACTTAAAACAAGTATTAATATTAATCCTCAACTTGATACTATTAGAGACCAACAACAAGCATATGAACGACAAATTGACGCTAATACTGCAAGTTCAAGAGTTGCTTTAGGTAGAAAACAACTTGGTAGATTAAATACTATTAAATTACTTAATAATATTTATGCTAATAAAGAAAATACTGAAACTGAATTAATTAATAAAGATAGACTTAATCAACAAGCTGTTGCTAATCAAAATATTACTAATTATAATACTTGGAAAGAAAAGAAAAATGCTTTTGAAAATGCTATTATTGAAAAACAATCTGAAAATACTATAGGATTGATTAATAGCATTAATGCTGGAGTACAAAACGCTATTGGTAATTTTGAAAAAAGATTAGCTGCTGAAAATAATATTAGAGCTATTGCTGCTACAAATCCTAATGTTAATCCTATTATATTAAAAGCTCTTGGTGTAAGAGGTATAACAAATGATATGATAGAATCATGGTTGAGAGCATACGGAAATAAAAACAATTAAAAACATAGTTTATATGAAAGGTTTTAATTATATTAATACAGAATATGTTCCAACAGTAGATTTAAATACTTTAGGAAATACTTTTAATACTTTAGAACAAGGACATAAAGAAGCTATTAAAACTGCTTCTAATCTTCAAGCTGAAATGGCTAAACTTGAACTTAATGAAGCTGAAAATGAATGGAGACAGCAAAAAATATCTGAAATACAACAAACTATAGATAATAATACTATATTTGGAAATTCTGCTGCTGCATTAGATGATATAATAGTTAAAGCTGGTAATTTAGCTTCTGACGCTGGAATGATTGGCAGACTTCAAGCTCAAAAAGATTATACAGAATTTAAAAATAAGATCATAAATGATAAGACTCTTCCAGAAGATTATAAAGAATATTATTTAGAAAATAATCCTTATTATTATAAAGATATTGTAGATGAAAAAACTGGAAAAGTAATTAGTGGAACAAAATGGAATCCTAATATTTCTCCAACCGCTGTTGTAGATTTATCTTCTTTGATTTCTAAAGGTTTACAATGGGCTGCAAGAGAATCTGGTAGTTATAATCAAGTTCGTTGGCTTGATAAAAACGGTAATCCTACTACTAATCCAAACGAAGTATTTGATGGAGAATATTATGATAATACTACTCATAGTTTTGAAAAACTTGATAGAAATAAAATAGAAGCTGGTATTAGAGCGGCTATTGAATCTACTCCAGGTGCTAAAGAAAGTCTTCAACAAGATTACGATATTGCTCTTTGGAAACATAAAAAAGCTATAAATACTACTAAAGGAAAATATAATATTGTGAGTGATGTTACTGACGATAATGGTATAATTCTTTCTCCTCAACAATATTTAAATAAAAGAATATCTCCTGCTTTATATGCTGCTGAATATTATAATACTACTCGTAAAACCACTTATGGAAATGGATTAAAAACTTATAAGGCCGCTGAACAAGCAGCAGAAACTGCTAAAAAGAATGCTGAACTTAACGATAAGTATATAAAATCATTAAATAGAACAAGTGATACTAAACCAATAACTCTTAATTATAATATGACTTCTGAATTAATGGGTAAAAAACAAAATATTCAGAATGATTTATATAATCTATTTAAAATTGCTGTTGGTAGAGACGTTAATGTCGATATGACTAATGCAAGTACAGATGGTTGGAAAAATACTCTTGAAAGAGCATATTTAATTTTTAAAAATAATGGTGCTACAGAACAACAACTTGTAGATTTTAAAGTTAAAAGTAGTGAGCTTATTAGAGAATATGATGAAACTACAATGAATTATAATAATCTAACTAAAGATTTAAAAGGAGATGATAAATATTTAGTAGATTATGTTAATAGAATGAAAAATGGAGGTAGTTTTAACAAAGATAATCCATATGACCAAAAATTATTAAAACATGTTCAAATTGAATTTGGAAATAAAGGTCAATATTATGATGTTAGTTTTAATAATACAGATGAATATAATCAAGCTATTCAAATTTTAAATTCTAATAATAAAGACGGTTTTCTTGGTTTAGGCTTTAGTACAGGAAGAAAAGAAATTGACGGAAAAAGTGTTTCTTATATTAGACTTCCAAAAAAATATTATCAAAATATGTTACTTTTATCTAATACTGTTAATGCTGCTGTTAAAGGTAATGCAGATAATATTAATATACAAGTATTAGATGCTGAATATAATCCTATAATTCCTCAATTACAACAAGATGGTAAATATACAACTCCTTTATATTATAATTTAGATTTTGCACATAATGTAGCTGTTGGTTTTGGTAATATATATTTATATAATATATATAAAAAATCTGCTAATAGAAAGTTTCTTGATTATTCTAACGATTTTATTAAACAACAAGAAAAAATAAGTACTAAACTTGATAATTACGATGAAATTACTATTGGTCATCAATCTCTTAGTGGTGAAACAAATTATCAACAATTACTTTTACATCAATTTAATACTGGTCAAATTAATGAAACAGAATATCGTCTTAGACTTAATATTGACAAAGAAGAACTAATAAGGAAAACTATAGCTCATGGATTTGGAAATACTAAAATGTTTACTGTAGAAGACAACGATGGGTACGGTACTTTTAAAGAAATTACAAATATTAAAGATAGAGAAGATGAAGGTAATGAAATAGTATCAGCTGTTGGAAATGGTAGAGCTGTATTTAATTCTGCTCATAATCCTTTTTTTGGTACTGGCACTAATATAACAATTTATCCTACCTTAGATAGTAATGGTAAACCAACAGGTATTCCAAAAACTTATTTTATTCCCGGATTAGTTAATGATGAAGCACAAGAAGCATTTGAAAATAGTCCATATACTAAGGCTTCAGATCATATTGCTAAAATGGACGCTTACACAATGACATCTAATCTTAGTGAAAGTTTTGAAACTCCTACATTAGGAGCTCAACAATTAATAGCTAATGGTGGTAATATATTTACTTATAAAAATGGAAATACAGCTATTAACATTGATAGAGAAGCAGCCGTAGATATTTATTCAGCTATGAATGAATATATTGATATTCAAAATAATTTCGTACAAGGAAATTTACAATTAGATAATAAAAATGTTATTAAAAGATTAAATGGACGTATTTTTGAAATTGCAAAAACTATAACAACTTCTATTAGAAGACCTGATTTATTAGAACGTTATTATGCTGTTTTAAGTAAAGATTTAGGAAGTAAATTAAACATATAAGATATGAGTAAAGTTATTGATTTTATAAATAATGGAGAATTAGTAAGAAATCCTAAATATAATCCTAAAACTAAAAAGGGGGCCAAAGAGTCCCCTTATCTTGTTTCTAATACAATGAGTGATGATTTTGCTGAAGATGTTAATAGAATGGCTAATAAACTTCGATATACTTCACAATATAGTCCTAGTGAAATAGAAAAGTTTGAAGAACAAGATATTACTGTTAATAATATTGATTCTGAAGAAAGTTTAAAATGTCAACGTGCAGAAAATCAATCTGCTTTTAAACAACTTGGTAATATGATAATACAAGGAGTTGCTAATGAAGCCGTTCTTGGTTCGTTTCTTTCTCTTAGTAATATTGTAGATGCTGTAGGACAAATTTTTACTGGTGAAAATGATTATACTAATCCAGTAAGTAAATATATTGAAGGTATTCAAAATACTATTAGAGATGAATTTGAAATTTATCAAAAAGATCCAAATGCTACTTTTGCACTTGGTGATTTTGGTTGGTGGGCTAATAATGGAGTAAGTGCTTTTAGTACTTTATCTATGATGTTGCCTACTCTTGGTATTACTAAAGCTATTGGAGCATTAGGGAAAATTAATAAAATAGAAAGAGCATATAATGCTTCTACAAGAGGTTTAGCTAAACTTACTCATAAAGCTATGAAAGCTGCTGGTATTAAAGCTCCTTCAGTTGCTCGTCTTGATAGTTCTATTAAATATATTAATAATTTAACTACTAATGCTGTTCTTTCTCGTACTATGGAAAATTATATGGAAGCAAGAGGTGTTTGGACAGAAACTTATGAATCTACTAAACAAGAACTTGAAAAATATACTGACCAACAATGGAAAGATTTTTATGCAAGAAATCCTGAATTAAATGGTAAAACTATTGACCAAATAGCAAAATATATTGCTGGAGAATCTGCTGATAAAACTTTTGTTAATGATTATGCTATGCTTGGTCAAGATATTTTGGAATTTAGAGGTATTGGTCAATTATTTGGTAAAGTTGGTGAAAAATTACCTACTTCAAGAATTAGACGTCTTAGTAAACAAGCAATTGAAGATCTTCGTAAAAAAGATAATGAAAATGCAAGTCGACCAAGTGCCGGTACAGATATTCCTAAAGGAAGTTTTTGGAAAGATAGAGCAGATGAATTTAAAGAAGCTCTTAAACACCCTTTAAGTACTATTGGCATTTTGCAACTTAGTGAAGCTTTTGAAGAAGGATATCAAGGTATTCAAACTGAAAAAGGTAAAGAAGTTGCTAAAATGTATTTAGATCCTAATTATATTCCTCGTACAATTGAAAGTTATATTACTGATGATAAAATATGGGAACAAGCATTTTGGGGTGCTGTTGGAGGCATGGTTTTTCAAGGAGCTGGTAAAGGACTTTCTGCTCTTCAAAGACAAATTAAAGCTAAAAAGTTAAAAGGTAAAGAATCTGATGCTAATATTCTTAATACTCTTACTGCTGAAGAAAAAATAATGAATAAAGAAATTCAAGACCGTGCTGCTTTAAATAAAGATGTTGTCGATAAACTTACTATGTTAAATGATTATATTTCTCCAGATGATTATATTGAAGATCCTATTACTGGAGAAAGACTTCAAGATGAAGGAGTTGATGTTCATAGAAAACTTACTCCAGAAGAAGCTGAAATTAAAAAACAACAAGTTATTGATGATTATTTTACTAATTTAGCTATTAATGCTTATGAAGCAGGTACTTATGATTTATTAAAAGAATATATTACAAGTCCTGAATTTAAAGAATATTTTAGAAAAGCTGGTGTTCAACTTACTAAATCTGAAGAAGATTTTACTAATCAAGCTTTTGCTAAAATGGATAAAGTTAGAGATATATATGCTGAAAATCTATATAACGTACTATATAATAGTGAAATAGAAAGTGAATATACTGCTAAAATTGCTGCAAGAGAATTTACGAGAGAACAATTAGAAATTGAATCTTTTGGGGATAGAATTAATACTATACAAAATGAAATAAATAAAAATAATGTTGATATAAGTTCAGTAGATAAATATAGAAGACAAGCTATTGATAAACATGTTTCTAAATTATTAAATGAAATTAATCAAGCTCAAGAAGAAATTAATAACAATCCAGATATTTCTGAACAAGCTAAAAATCAATATAATAAAATTTATAATGATAGAAAAAGAGGACTTCTTAAATTTCTAAATGATAATAATCCTTTATCTGAAAATAATAGACAATCTATAATTGATATTTTTAATCAAAGTCTTGGAAAAGATTATCAAGTAGAAAGACTTTCTGGAGATATTCAGACTATATTAAATGATATTGAAAAACTTATTAACGAATCTGATAAAAATATTCCTGAAGCTCCTAATAATGTTAAAGATTTAATTGATAAACAAGTTGCTCTTCAAGATAAAAAAGCTGATTTAGAAAATATTCAACCTAAATCTCAAAGAGATTATAATGATAGAATTGATCTTATTGCTCAACAAGTTGATTATCTTACTATGACAAGAATGTCTAATGCTGCAACTCAAGTTGAAGATTGGATTAAAGAACAAGAAGATTTAGATAAAGCATGGCAAGATATTCTTCGTAATAGAGTTCCTGAATTAAAAGAATCTCTTGATATGCTTAAAATAGGATATTTTAATACTGAAGATTTTAGTAATTCTATAAGAGCTACAATAGAAGAAGAAATTCAAAATAGAAAACAAAAGGAAGAAGAAGCTAAACGAGTAGTAGTTAACGGTAAACAAGTTAGTGAAGAACAAGCAAAAAATATTAATAATACTGCTGCAGAAGTTAGCAATAATCAACAATCTAATAATGATAACTCCTCTACGGGGGAACAAACTTCACGAAGTGAAGTTTCTCAAACTCAAACTAAACAACAAAGTGATGATCCTAATGAAATTGCTGTTGAAGCAATTATTGAAGATGAAGATAAAATTACTAATAAAGATTTAGATGATGCTGTTAAACTCGCTAAATCTTTTGATCCTAGTATTAATGAACGAGCTGTAGGTATTGCAAGTAGTAAAACTTTTCTTCTTTTTAGAACTTCTCCTAATGTATTTGAAGATGCTTTAAATAAAAATAGTAATAGTCCAGAAGTTAAAAATATTATAGAAACTATTACTCAACAACTTATTGAAGAAGGTGTTAGTCCAGAAATAGCACCTCATGCTGCTCAAAGAGGTGTTAATATGGGAATGAAACAAATAGTTAGAGCTTTAGAAAGACGTAAAGATAGTAAAACTGAAACTTTTAGACGTCTTGCTGAAGCTCTTGCTACTAAACAAAAAGTAACCATTAAATCTAATGATAACAACGAAGTTAACGCTATTACGACTACTATTGAAGATACTGAATTTGATCAAATAATTAAAGATTTTATTGAAGCATATATTCAATATAAAGGTATTACTATAAATAAAATTAAAACTAAAGACCATCAAGGAAATACTGTTATTAAAAATCAAAAAGTTGTTATTAATCTTGAATCTTTATTTAAAGATATTATTGAAATATTATCTGATGATGCTAATAAACAAATATTAGATTTAGATGTTCAAACTGCTTATCATATATTATATAATATAAAAGATTTTATTAATAATTCTTATAATACTAATTATGTATTTACACATAAACGTAGTCTTAATACTTTGCTTAATAATCCTACAGATTTTTATAATGCTGTTTATGAAGCAAGTAAAAGAGTTGAATTTATTGATAATTATATGCATATTGTTCCTTCTCGTGTTAATAGAGGTCCTGATTATGAACAAGTTGTTAATGCTTTACAAGTAGGAGATGATTTAGAAATTGTTCCTGTAGAAAATAGAAATCATGATATTGTTTCTTTTGCTATTAAACGCAAAGGTATTGAAATTGGATTTATTTCTAATGTTGTTCCAGATAGTGATAATAATGGTTATAGAATAAAACTTGGGCCAAAAGGCGGTATTAATTATCATGTTCGTAAAGTAAATAATCAAATTGAAGCTAATACAGATGAACTATTTGAATCTATTTTTAATAATGAAAACGAACTATGGGATTTATTCCATAAGAAAAATCTTTATGATTTAGGTTATGGATATGATTTAACTAAAGAAGAATATGAAAGAATCTATAATAGTGAAGTTATTCAAAAAGCTATTAAAGATGGTGTAATTAAACTTGATCCTGCTTTAATAACTGATATAGATAAAGCTAAACGTATTATTTATAATCTTAAAAATATTATTTTCTATAATCCTTTAGCTCAAACTATTGAAGAATATAAAGATAGTTATGAACAATGGAAAGAAAATATTTTTAATAATTATAAAAAGTTAATAATTTCTATGGTTTTGATTGTATTATTATCATTTTATAGTCTTATAAATGTACCATATTTATATTTGCCAGAAGGGGCTAGGATTAATTTTGGTGATTATTTAATAGGGGAATTGAATATGATCCAATTAATTATGTTTATTGCATATCCTTCAATTTTTTCATTTCTAGTTTTAAATATAATTCGTGGAGATTTTGAAGATAATTATATACAATTGATTTTTCCAAGAACGACAAGTAGGTTTATATATCTATTAAATAAATTTATAATAATAATCTTTGTGGCGCTTTGTTTTACTATGACTGTGGTTTTATCAAAACTTGTAATATCTTTTGTTTTAAAAATACCTTTCGAAAATAAATGCTATAATTATATATTTCATACAATGAAATATCATAATGTTTATGAAGTGTATTTTTGTAATATACTGTTGTTTTTTACTGGGCTTGTTTTCATAGGGATGATAGCTTTGTTTTTATCACTTTACATAAAAAATATTGGATTTAGCATAGGTATAATTATCTTTGGAGGTTTTGTACATAATGCTATGTTCATATTTGGAGGAAAGATTATTTATTTGTTACCATTTACTCAATATATACTAATATTACACAAGGAATGTGGGTCAGTTTTGGATAAGTTTTCTCTGCAATTTTCGTATGCATACATGTTAATTTCAATAGTTATCATATTTTTTATGGTACTTAGAATTTTGAATAAGAAAGAGATAGGTGAGTTTTCTATATGATGGATATTATTTTTTTCAGTTTAAGCAT
>OLRT01000263.1_pt1 | contig 41423 bp, 38 predicted proteins | sample 1672021 | NCBI WGS metagenome assembly OLRT01 (sample SAMEA3136637, study PRJEB25190) | human gut metagenome | reverse complement strand
TGAACCTCATCCAGTATATGCACGACAAGTACTACTATGAGGCCGCCGAGATGGCTCTCATCGACACCAACGTGCGTCGTACCTTCGCCACTGGCATCGCCGGCTTCTCTCACGTGGTCGACTCCATCAGCGCTATCAAGTACGCCAAGGTCAAGACCGTCCGTGACGAGCAGGGCGTTGTTGTTGACTACGAGGTCGAGGGCGACTTCCCCAAGTACGGTAACGACGACGAGCGCGCCGACGACATCGCTGTGTGGCTGCTGAAGACCTTCATGAAGAAGATCGCCAAGCATCACACCTATCGCAACTCCGAGCCCACCACCTCCATCCTTACCATCACCTCCAACGTGGTGTACGGCAAGGCTACCGGTGGTACCCCGGACGGCCGCAAGGCATTCACCCCGTTTGCCCCGGGTGCTAACCCCGCTTACGGTGCTGAGCAGAACGGCCTGCTTGCCTCCCTTAACTCCGTGGCCAAGCTCCCCTACGAGTACGCTCTGGACGGCATCTCCAACACGCAGACCATCAACCCGTCTGCTCTTGGCAACGATGACGAGCAGCGCGTGACCAACCTTGTGAACGTCATGGACGGTTACTTCGCCAACGGCGCTCACCACCTCAACGTCAACGTCTTTGGCGTCGAGAAGCTCAAGGACGCTATGGAGCATCCCGAGAAGCCCGAGTACGCCAACTTCACCATCCGCGTCTCCGGCTACGCTGTTAAGTTCATCGACCTTACCCGTGAGCAGCAGCTCGACGTTATCGCTCGTACCTGCCACGACCACATGTAAGATTCGCTGCCTATACCAGCACGTCTTCATGCAAAAGGCTCCCGTGCATAAGCGCGGGAGCCTTTTTTAATCGAGGACTGATGTAGAAAAGCGCCTCGACACCGTTGGGTATCGGGGCGCGATGAGATCATGGCGGAACAGAAAACCGCCCTGGCATCACACGTAATGCCAGGGCGGTTGGGACATGAGCTATGGTGCCAAAGCAATCGGCGCCATATACCTACAGGTCGCGCCTGCAGTAGATACGAGTGCAGACCATACAGCTCACACCGTATAGAGCAAGCGCCACAACGATAGAAGCCGCAACCGCAAGCAGGAGGTTCGCCTCAATCGATTCAACAAACGTGGACACAACGTTAGGGGGCAGCAAGCGCCCGAGCAACACGACCACTACCGCAGCAAAGGCGCCGATGCCACACGCGAAGAAACGCATACCGCGCACCGTTCCAAACAACGTAACCAGCGGCATAACAAACGAACAAAGTAAAAGCGCTGCCGCGAGAGATACAACGCCTGCATAGAAAAGCGCTGTAGCCTGCTCAAATACAACAGCATTGGAAGCGATAGAGTCAACTGCAATCGCCAAAGGAACGCACAGCGCAATTGCGCAGAACCCAAATCCCAACACCACCGCATATCGACCAGCGATAAGGCTTCGACGAGAGATGGGCAGCGCCGCACGGAAGCGTGCCCATCCAGACTGATCATCGTATCCCGCAAGCGAGAAAGACATGAGCATCGTCATCATCGCGACCGACGCCCCCACCAAGCTGAAGGAATTGCCCGCAAAGAGCCAAACAATATCAATCACGACCACAGTCGAGATAAGCACGGGCAGAAATGGCTTAACACAAGCGATATCACAACGAATTGCCTCTTTCATCGGTCGGCCTCCCCCAGGTAAAAGTGCAGATACTCATCGATGCTCGCGCGATCGCAAGCTACATCCGGAAACGCCTCGGTAAAGGCAAAGCGATCGGGCACAAGCACGTCGACGCTGTAATCGCGACGCTGCATCCGCGCTCTGTCCACACATGCCATGACCTCGCCGGCCTGAGCCGCTGTACAGCGCGCGACACCCGCAACGTCGGTTATCTCCTCGCGCGGCAGATCGAACACGATGCGCCCTGCGTCAATCGCCACCACGCGGTCTGCAATCCGCTCAAGATCGCTCGTGATATGGCTTGAAAGGAGGACGCCATGGCCTGCTTCGCTCGCAAACGCACGCAGCTCGTCGAGGATTCCATCGCGCGCAATGGGATCCAGTCCAGCCGTCGCTTCATCGAGCAGCAGAAGGTCGGCGCCGTGGCATAACGCGCAGATAAGCTGAAGCTTCATTCCCATACCGCGCGAAAGGCTCTTGACCTTTGCCTTGAGGCTCAATCCGTGCGCAACACATAGGGTCTCAAACCGCTTCCAATCCCAGTGCGGATACGCCGGAGATACGCTTGCTGCCGCCTGGCGCACCGTATGATCGCTTGGAAACGGGCATGTGTCCATGACCACACCAATACGAGCACGAAGCTCGCGTTGCAAAGCCTCATCTGCATTAGCGCCAAAGGACTGCCCAAAGAGATTCAAGTCGCCCGAATCAAGGCGAACCAAGCCCAAAGCCGCCCTGATAATCGTTGTCTTGCCAGCGCCGTTGGGACCCACGAAGCCCACGACTTCGTTCTCCTTAACGGTAAGGTCAACATTTTGCAAGGCAAAGTCGTTGCTGATGCGCCGGCTCGCGCCGCGCATCGATAACAGGTTCTCCATCCTTGTACCTTTCTATTCAAGGTCCTCAGGGACCATAAGGTCGAGCATGTCATGAAGTTGATCGCGCGTAAGGCCAATATCCCTCGCCTCCGCGGTGGCTTGTGCCATAAGATCTTCTACGTGGCGCATACGACGTTCGCGAAGCAATGCCTTGTTCTGCTGGGAAACAAAGCAGCCCTTGCCTTGCACCGTCTCGACAAGGCCCTCGCCTTCAAGATCGGAATAGGCGCGCTTGGTGGTAATCACGCTTACGCCCAGCCCATCGGCTAGAGCGCGAATAGAGGGCAACCGTTCCCCTGCCTCGAGAGCACCGGATAAGATTTGCGCTCTGACTTGCGAGGATATCTGCTCGTAGATAGGCTTTCCGTTTGAATTGGAGATGATGATATCCATAGACGATCCTTATTTGTGTATATCTGTTAAGCACAGTATATACACGCTATATACAGTTGTGCAAGGACTTTCTCCTACTTCAAAAGAAAACGTCCCCGACACCATAAGGGCATCGGGGACGCAACATCATCTATAAGGCAAAACGCGGCACAGAAGCGCGCACCAGGGCGCTACTCCTGGGGCTTTTGCGCCTCAAAGGTCTCCTGAACGGCGATTGCCTCAGCTTCATCAGCATGGATGTGAATACCGTCGCCTGGGCGCTCGAGCTCGGGAATATAGCCGATGTACTCGTTATCCGTGGCATTTTTATTGGGGCTCTTTTTTGCGTACATCTTCACGGCACCGGTCGTCTTGTTGATGGCCTGGAGCGTGCCTGCACCTGCGACGCATCCGCCCGGGCATGCCATACCCTCAAGCAGATAGCCGTCGTACTTACCCTTCGTGGCCATCTTCATCATCTTGCGGCACTCGGAAAGGCCCTCGGCATTCGCAACCTTCACCTCGCGGTCGGGATGCACGCGATGAATTGCGTTGGCAACCGCCGTAGCCACACCGCCCGAGACGGCAAAGCCGCGGCCATCGGCGCTCGCCACGTCAAAATCGCTCGACCCCTCGCCTGCGAGCTTGGTGTAATCGATGCCCTTCGCATCCATCATGCCCGCCATCTCCTCGAATGTGAGCACGAAGTCGACCTCGCTCTTTACGCTGCGGCGCATGGCCTCGAGCTTCTTGGCGGCACACGGCCCCACAAATACAATCTTGGCGTTGGGATGCTGCTTGCGAATCAGACGTGCTGTCAACGTCATGGGGGTCAGTGCCATAGAGACGCAGTCGGCGTGCTCCGGGAACTCCTTTTTTGCCATGACCGACCATGCGGGACAGCAACTCGTGCCCATAAACGGAATCTTCTCGGGGACCTCGTCCAAAAAGTCACGCGCCTCCTGCACGGCACACAGGTCCGCACCCAAGGCGACCTCTTCCATACCCGAGAATCCCAAGTCGCGGAAGGCCTCTCGCAGCTTATCGACATTGCCCTTGCCGCCAAACTGACCCACAAAGGCAGGCGCGACCTCAGCGATAACTTCTTCGCCGGCGCGTACGGCCTGAATCACCTGGAAGATCTGGCTCTTATCGGCAATGGCTCCAAAGGGGCAGTTGACCAGGCACTGCCCGCAGCTCACGCACTTGTCGTAATCGATCTGGGCGCGGCCGTGGTCATCGGAGCCGATCGCGTTCATGCCGCAGGCCTCCGCACAAGGGCGCACATGGTGATGAATGGCCTGATACGGGCACACCTGCGCACAGCGTCCGCATTTGATGCACTTGCTGTGATCGATAAAGGCTTTCTTGTCCTTAAAGGTAATGGCGCCCTTGGGGCAAATCTCGCGGCACGGATGGGCTAAGCATCCCTGGCAAGCGCTCGGCATCACGCGATAGACGTTATCCTCGCAGGCATTGCAGGCAAACTTGATAACGTTGATGAGCGGTGGCTGATAGTACGTCTCGGGTTTTGCCGCCTCGGCCACGCCATCGGAGAGCTTGGCGGGCTTGTCTACACCCTGCAGCGGCAGGCCCATAGCCAAGCGGATGCGCTCGCCCACGACGGCGCGCTCCAAAAAGACGCTCTCGCGGTAGGCCGCCACGTCACCCGGAATGATTTTGTACGGCAGTTCATCGACCCAACTGTAGTCGCTGGCATCGCCCTCGCCGTTGTCCTCGGCATCCGCTCCTCCCTGGTACGCCAGGCGTGCGACCTCGGAAAAAACGGTACGGCGAATCTTTGCGAGGCCTGTGTATACCCCGCGCATCGTGTTGCTCATAATCGTCCCCCTCTTGAACGATAAGCAGATGTATATCATTGTAGAGTCATATCTTGAACATGGGGCACTGCAAGCAAAAATGCCCACCTTGCATCAAATCTTGAAAGGGCTCGAAATGAAATCTAACGCATTTGACAGCAGCATGATGATTAGCAGGCGCGGCTTTTTGTCCGTAGCGGGGCTCGGCATCATGGGCATCGCGCTCACCGGTTGCGGAGCCAAGGGCACTGCCGCCGGCACCAAAGGCTCCACGGCAGGCTCGGCTGTGAGCAGCTCGTCCACCAGCGTACGCGTCGCCTCGCTCAAGGGTCCCACCACCATCGGTCTCGTACACTTTATGGACCAGGCCGCATCCAAGGACAGCGGTCTTGCCAACAGCTATTCGTTCACCCTCTCCACGGCTGCAGACGAAGTGCTCCCCTCCCTTATCAAGGGCGATACCGACATCGCGCTCATTCCCGCAAACGCGGCATCGGTTGTGTACAACAAGACCAAAGGCGGTGTCACCTGCCTGAACGTCAATACGCTCGGCGTTCTTAGCGTGGTCACGGCAGACACGTCCATCACCTCGCTCAAAGACCTTGCAGGCAAGACCGTCTACCTCACCGGCAAGGGAACCACGCCGGAATACGTGATGAATTACTTGCTTGACGCCGCGGGCATCGCTGGCAGCGTCACGCTCGAGTTCAAAAGTGAGGCAACCGAGGTCGTAAGCGTTCTTACCTCGGACCCTACGGCTATCGGCGTGCTGCCGCAGCCCTTTGCCACCGCAGCCCTCGCCAAAAATCAGGCCCTCGCCGCCCCCATCGATCTCACGGATGCCTGGAATGAGGCAGCCGAGCAATCCGGCGATGATAGCCAGCTGGTCACCGGCGTCACCGTCGTACGCAATGAGTTTCTTGACGAGCACCCCGAGGCAGTCGAGGAATTTCTCAAGGGCCAATCGGCAAGCGTGGAGTACGTCAATGAACATCCCGAGAAGGCTGCCAAACTCGTTGTAGAGCAGGGCATCCTTGAGTCCGAGGCAGTGGCACAGAAAGCAATTCCCGCTTGCCACCTGGTGTGCCTTACCGGCAAGAAGCTCAAGCAGGCGCTCGCCGGCTACCTCGAGGTGCTCTATCGGGCCGACGCCTCGTCTGTAGGCGGCACGCTTCCTGCTGACGATTTCTACTATCAGGCGTAAGACGCGCCCCGCGCCCCTTAGACGCAGCGAGCTGTCCCATGGATAAAAACCTACCGATCGATAAAAAGGCGACGGGCGTGCACGTCCTCACCCGCTGCGCGCCCGTCGCCTTTTGGCTTGTCGTGTGGCAGGTGGCAAGCATGCTGGACAGCAGCGGCATTTTGCTCTGCGGACCGCTCGACGCCTTGCTTGCCCTTTGTCGCCTGTCATGCACGCAGACGTTTTGGAGCAGCATCTGCTTCTCCACGCTGCGCATTGTGGCGGGCGTTTTGCTTGGATACATCATTGCCGGCGCCCTTGCCGCCGCATCTTGGCATACGAGTACGGTGCGCATCCTGCTGCAGCCGGCACTTTTGGCCATCAAGAGCACGCCGGTCGCTTGCATCGTCGTCATCTTGCTCATTTGGACCGGTGCGGCAAACGTCAGCATCATCACGGTGCTGCTTCTGGTTGTGCCTGCCATCTACTTTGCTTTGTGCGCAGGGCTCGACAACATGGATGCAGGTCAACGCGACCTCTTTGAAACCTTTGGCGCGCGCGGGCGAAGGCGCTTCTTCGCGCTCATATGGCCTGCGGTCCTTCCCTACCTGCAGGCCGCTAGCAGCACCGTCTTGGGCATGAGCTGGAAAGCAGGGATCGCCGCCGAGCTTATCGGTGTTCCCGCGGGTTCCCTTGGCGAGAGAATCTACCAGGCAAAACTACTGCTCGAAACGCCCGACCTTTTTGCCTGGACGTTTTGCGTGATCTGCCTATCTTGGTTATTTGAGCATGGCGCGATGGCGCTTCTTCGCGGTACTTGGCCCCGTGCGGCGAAGCTTGCCCTAAGGGCTCCGCGCGACCTTATGGAAAGCGGACACGGAAACTCCGACGCCTCCCTGCGCGCTCAAGGACTCTTGATTGGATATGGCGCTGAGCCGTTGTGTGAGCCACTCGGCTTCTCGCTCGGCCCGTCTTCTTGTCTTTGTCTTCAGGCCCCCTCGGGCACGGGCAAGACAACCCTACTGCATACCGTAGCGCGGCTGCAGCGCCCTCTTGCCGGATCTCTCGAAAATACCGCCCGGGGATGCTCGATGATGTTCCAAGATACGCGCCTTGTCGAAGACCTTGATGCCATCGACAATATTCTGCTCTTTGCGCGCCCGGGCTTTACCCGCAAAGACGCGCGCGACCTCGCATGCGAGCTACTGCCAAAAGATGCGCTCTCCCGCCCCGTGCGCGAGCTTTCGGGTGGGCAGAGGCGCCGCGTCGAGTTGACACGCGCCTTTGCCGCTCCAGGCGAGCTCGTGCTGTTAGACGAGCCGTTTGGCGGACTCGACGCGCAAGCGCATTCTTGTGCGCTCGCGTTTGTGAAACGGCATGGCGCCGGGCGTATCGTTGTTTTTGCCACGCATGATGCAAACGACGCTCAGGCCCTTACAGCGCAAGTGCTCGAGCTGTAGCGGCATCGCAGCACAAGGTGGCTCTTGGGTCAAAGTCTGGCCGCAACCGGCGCGGCGCGCAGAGAGAGGGGGGCTCAGCTCATTGACGCACTGGGCTGCGATGACGCAGCCAGCCTCCCGGCGGCCCAGCTACTTGTGGTAGGGCTCGCCACGACTGATTTTGATGGCACGGTAGACTTGCTCTAGCAGCACCACACGCGCCAGGTTATGCGGCATGGTAATGCGGCCAAAGGAGAGCGTCTCGTTCGCGCGGGCTCGCACGGCATCCGACACACCGTCGGAGCCACCGATAATAAAGACGATGTCGCTATTGCCGCCCAACGCAAGCTGGTCGAGTCGTTGGGAGAGCTCCTCACTCGAGCGCTCCTTACCCTCGATGGCGAGAAGGATCACATGCGCGCGATCGGGAATCGAAGAGAGGATCGACGCCCCCTCGCGATTGCGCGAAGCATCGACGCCGCCGGCACGCGCAGGGTCGATATCGGCAACCTCGCGCACCTCAACCTTGGCATAGCCGCCCAAACGCTTGAGATACTCGGCACAAGCATCCTTCCAAAAACGCTCTTTAAGTTTGCCTACAGCGATAACGGTGTATTTCATCGGTTCTCCCCCGTAACGACAGTCTGGCAAGGCACGCCGTCGCAACCCTATTGGCGATTGCAATAATCTTCATCGGCGATAAAGTGGCTGCGGTTGTATCCCCATTGCGAGACGACCGCAAGCTCGCCCGCCATTTTGAGGATATCCGACGTCGTCCCCATCCTCCGCCCACGATTTATGCAAGACGCCGGGATTGGAGACAACGGCATTGGCACCCGCCTGGTAGTTATCTGCAGAATCATACCGCATGGGAGATGATCCCTTTGCGCGCAGCGCCTTTTGCAAGCTGTGTTCAAAGCCGTATGATGGTTTTCGTTCATATGGTACGCATGCAAAGGAGACTCATGTTCAACGTGGTTTTGTACCAACCGGAAATTCCGGCGAATACCGGCAACATCGGACGAACCTGCGTTGTCACCGGAGCACGCCTCCATTTAATTGGCCCCTTGGGATTCTCGCTCGACCATAAGACTGTGCACCGCGCGGGCCTTGGCTATTGGGAAAACCTCGACGTGCGCACCTATGAGAGCTGGGAGGACTTCTTGCGTCAAAACGAGCTCGCTCGCGATGATGAGCGCCTGCACCTCTTGACCAAAAAGGCGCGCCGTACGTATGCCCAAAGCAGCTACCGCGACGGCGATTACCTGGTATTTGGTAGCGAAAGCAACGGCATTCCCGAGGAACTGCTGGCTTGTTCGCCCGAACGTTGCGAGCGCATCCCCATGCTCCCCGACGAAGCGTCGCTTGCCAATGCCGAAGCCTGGGAGGCACACGAGCAAGCGCTTGGGCACAGCGAACCCGATCATGAGGCGATTTTGCAGCAGGACATCTGCGGCAATTTTATCGACCCCACAAGCTATCGCATCAGCGCGCTCAATCTCTCCAATTCCGCTGCCATAGTCCTCTATGAAGCACTACGCCAGACAGATTTCCCCGGAATGTAGCGCTGCGGCCTAGTGCTCTTTTTGCCAATCAAATGCGATACGCGGCGTTCCATCGGAGACGTAAATAACCCCCGCTCTCGCAAAGCCATACTTGCGAATCGCATTTTGCATGGGGATATTATCTTCATGCGTATCGATGCGCAGGGCATCGGCGCGCTGCTGGCAAAACTCAAAGCAGGCCTTGGCAACACCATGCGTCTTGCCGTTTGAGGCCACGCGATGGATCACATGATACGGTGCGTCGAAGTTCCATGCGCCGTCTTCGATATGAACATAGGTGGCATCGGGTCCGGCTATAAAGGCAAACGTTCCCACCACGGCATTATCTTCCACGCATACGTAGCTGTTGCCGCGTGCGATATCAGCGCGCACCTTGTCTTCCGAGGGGTTGCCCTTTGGCCACTGCGTTTTATTGCCGTGAGCGCGCATAAAGGCCCGTGCGGCATCGAACGTTGCCATGACCTGCGGCAAATCGGCCTCGGTGGTTTTGTGGATCTCCATAGCTCTCCCAATGTCCCCACGGGATATGCGGCGTTGCGCCCACGCTCCCAAACAATTGCAAACGCTCCCTATCGTACTCAAAGATGCGCGATAATGACCCCAAGCAACCCCGGCAACGCAAGGATTTTACGATGGACAGCAAGAAGCGTTCGGCACGCGAAAAGCAAAAGATGGCCTTTTTGGCAGACCTTGGCAACGAGGACATGGGCGTATCCGACAGCCTCTTTGCCGCCGAGGACAAACGCCGCGACCGTATGCATGCCAAACATGAAGAAGCCCTACGCTACAAGTCCTGCGAGCGCAAGACGCGCTACAACAGCCGGCTCGAAGCCCAAGACGCCATTGCTGCCTGCGCCGCCCATGGACGCGGCGGCCTTGCTTGCTACAAATGCTCCTGGTGCGGAGGTTGGCACCTCACGTCTCATCCGCAGCGATAACGCGGGCGCAGCCGAACGCCGGCACCTCTAAAAGGCAAGGACGTCGTAGCGAACGGCCTTGCCTTTGAACTGAGCGCTCGGTTTGGCATCTGCAAGAAGCGGCCCCTTTACGGGGCGCTTGATCACGATTTTGCGCGCGCCCGTTGCTCGCGCTGCGGCAAGAAGCGCGGCCTCATCCGCACAGGGCTGCTCCAAGTGATGCAGCAACTGGAATTTTTTCTTAACCGAAGCGCTCTTGGTGCGCCCGGGAAACATCGGATCCAAATAGACCGCGTACGGAACGGTACCCGCCGCCACAAGCTCCGCCATGCCTGCGATGCTATCCCCCACATGAAGGTGCATGCGGGCGGCTGCCTCGCTCAAACGCGAATCGCTCGCCGCGCGCTCCAGAGCATCGGCCAGCAGTGCACTGATAACCGAGTTGCACTCAAACATCTCGACGGTATAGCCCGCCGCAGCCAAGAGCAGCGAATCCTCGCCAAATCCTGCCGTCGCGTCAAAGGCAACCGGATGTTCCACGCCGCGAGCACGCGCAGCACGGACCAGCAGCTCGCGCTGCAGGGCCCCTTGCTTAAGACGAGGAATCATGTGCGTAAAATCGGCAATGAGCTGCATGGTCCCGTCGGTGAGGGCCAAGCCTTCCGGCGTTTGGACAAGCTGCAGCCCCGCCGCGCATGCTTCTTCCCGTGAACGGTTCATTTACGCCTCCCAACGGTCGAATGTGACAAAATAAACCTGTCGACTTTTTGTCACATGGGGCGGTGGTATTGGGCGATGAGAAACTCGATGGGCGTTTGGAGCTGCTCGAGGTTCGCCAGGCGCTCGCGGTCTTCGCGGCGGGTGCGGTAGTAGTACGGCGTCATCTGGAATACCGCCTCGATATCGGCAGGAGTGGCGAGCGTGATCTGCGCCGCGACCTTGTGGGTCGAGGCCAGCTCGAGTTCCGTTGTCTGCGGCAGCTTCTCGTCATTCAAATACGGAGTGTCGTAGAGCACCTCTTTGAGACCCCACAGGTGGCGAGCGCCGGGAATGACCGTGTAGAGCGAGGCACCCGGCTTGAGCACGCGCGCAAATTCATGCTCGTTAAAGGGGGCAAACAAATGCGTCGCCACATCGATCGATCTATCGGCCACAGGGATAGCACGCATGTTGGCAACAAAATACGTGGCGCCGCCGCGCTTGGCAGCCAAGCGCACCATCTCTTTGCCCAGATCAAAACCGTAGGCGTCAACGCCTTCAACCGAGCCCATAGCGGAAGTGTAGTAGCCCTCGCCGCAGCAGATATCGAGCAGCGCCAAAGGCTCCCGACCCGAGTGGGCGGAGACCTGCTCGCGCACAATGTCCACCAACGCGTCGCGCAAGGGGGCATAATAATCCTGGTTTAGAAAATCGCGCCTGCTGCGCGCCTGACTCTTAGGGTCGCCCATGGAGTCACCGCTTTTATTGGAGCGCAATAAATTAAGGTAACCCTCGCGCGCACGGTCAAAGCGGTGCCCCAAAGGACACGTCGCACCGCGATTGTCCGCCTGAAGCTCTTGTCCGCATACGGGGCAACGTAGCATGCTCATTCCATTCTATCGTCAACAAAACCTAAACCCCATTGTGGCACATCACGCTCTTGCGCCGCCAAGCTCCTTGACCTCGCCATCCAAACTGGGACAAAATCGTCGTAGCTTTTACCCTCCAATCTGCCTAAAGGGGTCTCATGGCCGAACGTACGCATATCAACGAATGGTTTGAGCAGCTTCCCACGGACGTGGTGACGCAGACAAAAAACCTCCTAGAACAAGTCGACGCCATGCGCCAAACCGATGTCATCTATCCCGCGCAAGATAACATCCTCAATGCGCTCGCGCTCACTGCGCCCGCCAACGTACGCGCTGTGATTTTAGGCCAGGACCCCTACCATGGGCCAGGCCAGGCCATGGGTCTCTCGTTCTCGGTCCCCGAAGGACAAAAGCTGCCCCCGAGCCTGCGAAACATCTATAAGGAGATGGCCGCGGACCTTGGGTGCACAGCGCCCACCAGCGGCGACTTGACCTCTTGGGCACAGCAAGGCGTCCTTTTGCTCAACACCACGCTCACGGTGCGCGAGCATGCGGCAAACTCCCATGCCAAGCTGGGATGGAAAACGCTTACCGACGCGATCGTACGGCTCTGTCTACAGCTTGAGCAGCCGGTCGTATTCCTCACCTGGGGCCGTCACGCCATCGATATGGTTGAGGCAGCCCGCAAGGCCACAGACACAAGCGCAGACAAGTTCTTCCTTGCCTCTACGCACCCCTCGCCGCTCTCTGCCACGCGCGCCGCAGGCGACCTTCCCGCCTTCATGGGTTCGCGGCCTTTCTCGCGCACCAACGAACTGCTCGCCCAGCATGGAGCCATCACCATCGATTGGTGCGCCTAGCCAACGCATCGCAACACCACAGCATAAAAAACGCGACGGGCATGCGCCCATCGCGTCTAAATCAACAGCCAATCCTGCTCGCGCGTTACGCCCGCAGGCAAGCGACAAGCTCGTCCAGATTGCGAACAAACGAGATACCCTGCAGACGCTCGGGTGAGGTCAAATCGCACACCAACATACGGTCGAGCTGCTCTGCCATAGGGTTGTAATAGCCGTTAAGGTTGTAGAAAACGCACGGCGCATCGAGTTGCCCCAGACCGATCATGCTCATGATCTGAGAGATTTCCTCAAGCGTGCCCGTACCGCCGGGAAACGCCACAAAGGCATCGCCCAGCTCGATCATCTTTGCCTTGCGCTCGGCAATATCGGGCGTGACGATCAGGCGGGTGAGGCCCTCCAGCTGCAAGACAGAATCGACAAAGAATTGCGGTTCTACGCCCGTAACCTCGGCACCCGCCTCAAGCGCCGCTAGGGCAAGCTCGCCCATCAAACCCGTCTTGGACCCGCCGTACACTAGGGAGTTCCCGGAGGTGCCAATCCAGGTGCCCAGCTCGCGCACGGCCCATCTGAGCTGTGGGTCGCATCCCTCGCAGGCGCCCAAATACACGGTGATGTTCATGCTCGATGTTTCCCCTCAAACTCCAGCGTTAAACGCTCGTTAGAACGAGATGTTGCCGAACTCGGAGAGCTCGAGGCCCTCGTTGTGGTCGGTTGCCCAATCCACATTCCACGGGCTCGTGAACAGCAGCAGCTTGCCGCCGCGCATGTCCTCGACACGCAGTGTGTCGCGTGTGAGCGAAAGCGCCGGAATATCGATGGTGTCCGGGTCGTTCATAATCCAACGGATATCAGTGTAGGAAAGCGGCTGACGGCGTACCTCGACGTGGTACTCGGACTTGAGGCGCTGCTCGAGTACCTCGAACTGTAGCACGCCCACAACGCCCACAATCACGCTCTCCATACCGGCACCCAGCTCGCGGAAGATCTGGATGGCGCCCTCCTGGGCAAGCTCCTCCATACCCTTGACGAACTGCTTGCGCTTGAGGGTATCGACCTGCGTGATGCGCGCAAAATGCTCCGGTGCGAACGTGGGGATCTGCGGGAACTGCACGCGTTGCTTGCCCGCGCACACCGTATCGCCAATGGAGAAAATGCCCGGATCGAACAGTCCCACGATGTCGCCGGCATAGGCCTCGTCGACGATCGCGCGGTCGTCGGCCATCATCGCGGTGCCCGTAGCCAGTTTGAGCTTGCGGCCGCCTTGCATATGGAAGGCGTCCATGCCGCGCTCGAACTTGCCCGAGCAGATGCGCACAAAGGCGATGCGGTCGCGGTGGTTCTTGTCCATATTGGCCTGGATCTTAAAGACGAAGCCAGAAAAGTCGTTGGTCGCAGGGTCCACAGGCTCGCCCGTGAGGGTGTCCTTGTAGGGCAACGGCGTAGGTGCCAGGCGCAGGAACTCTTGCAGGAAGGGCTCCACACCAAAGTTGGTAAGCGCCGAGCCAAAGAAGGCAGGGCTGAGCTTGCCGCACGACACGGCGTCGAGGTCCAGCTCATCGCCCGCACCGTCGAGCAGCTCGATATCGTCCATCAGGTTGCGATGGTTCTCCTCACCAATGAGCTCATCGAGCTTGGCATCGCCCAGCTCGGCCTCGACTTCGGCGACCTTCTTGGTAGCGTTGGCGTGGTCATCGCCCTCGAAGGCGATCACGTGGCGCGTCTGTCGATCAAAGACGCCACGGAAGTTGCGGCCAGAGCCAATCGGCCAGTTCATGGGATACGTGTTGATGCCCAAGACACTCTCGATCTCTTCCATAAGCTCAAAGGGATCGCGAGCCTCGCGGTCGAGCTTGTTCACAAAGGTGAAGATGGGAATGTGGCGCAGGGTGCAAACGCGAAACAGCTTGATGGTCTGAGCCTCGACGCCCTTGGCGGCGTCGATCACCATGACGGCGGCGTCGGCAGCCATAAGCGTACGGTAGGTATCCTCGGAGAAGTCCTGGTGGCCAGGGGTGTCAAGGATGTTCACGCAGCAACCGTTGTAGGAAAACTGCAGCACCGAAGAGGTGACGGAGATGCCGCGCTCCTTTTCGATGTCCATCCAGTCGGATACGGCATGCTTAGAGCTCGACTTGCCCTTAACGGAACCCGCCGTCTGGATGCTGCCGGTATAGAGCAGCAGTTTTTCGGTAAGGGTCGTCTTGCCGGCGTCGGGGTGCGAAATAATCGCAAACGTGCGACGCGAGGAAATCTGATCAGACAGGGATGCCATGCGTGTCCTAACTGGTATTGGTATGCGTAACGTGCGAATATGCAACCTTAGCATTGTAGCGCGAGCCATAGAGCGCGGGCAACGAGGACCACGCCGTTATCGCATAACAAGAGGAGCCCCCTCAAAGCCTGTCCATCAGCTAACGCTATTAAAGTTTTATCTGTCCGCACGCCATGCAACAATTTATCGTGATATTCAAGGGGATGTCCGTAGAGTTCACCTCGATATATCCGATAATGGGTAGATAGTCTATCCAATTTAGAAATGGCAACCTCGGTCTGTAGAAGGGAGAACGGCATGAACGCACTGAGCATTGCAAACTACATCGTCAATAATTGGAGCGATAAGATTGAAATCACAAATCTCAAACTCAACAAGCTTGTCTATTACTCGTACGTCGAATCGCTGCGAAAGCTAGGTCGTCCTCTGTTCGACGATGCAATCGAGGCGTGGCAGTACGGTCCCGTCGAGCCCGCGGTATACCAGGCTTTTTCCTCATATGGCGGAAATCCCATCCAAGCGACGAATGGGTCTGCGGAACTCGACGCGACCTCGAAGCAGATCGTTCATTCCGTAATGGAAAAACTCGGAGGCCTGTCTGCGTTCGACTTGGTAACAATGTCCCATAAGCCCGATGGGGCATGGGCCAGTGTCTATTCCTCCGAAAAAGACAACGCCATTACCCCTGAAGCAATTCTTGCTTCGGCAGACGGAATTGACGATAGCAAGCTTGTCACTATTGGCCAAGCTGTCCAATCAACCATCGCTTCCATGCCCAATGCATTAAGGCTTCTGGAGAACTCCTAATGCCGTCCGCCAAGCAGCAGCCGTGTTAAACCCACACGCTACTCCACGCTCTTGAGGCTCTCTACCATGTCGATGCGGCGGAGCTTGGAACGCATGAACAGCGTCACGATCACCGAGAACACCATGGTAAGGGCAAACGCGACGATAAAGCTCGGAAGATGAATGTCGCGACCGAACATCACCTGGTCCACCTCGGCGGTCACGATCACGTAGCCCTCCATAAAGATGCCCAGCACAAGACCCACAAGCGAGCCGATAAGCGCCAGCAGCAACGTCTCGCGATAGATATAGGCATTGACTTCATGCTGCGTAAAGCCCAAGACCTTGAGCGTCGCGATTTCACGCACGCGCTCGGCAATGTTGATGTTGGTAAGGTTGTAGAGCACCACGAACGCAAGGGTCGCCGCAGCAACCACCAGCACCACCACAACCGAGTCCACGCTCTTGAGCATGCTGCGGTAGCTGTTGATGGTCTCGTCGTTATAGCTCACGGTCTTCACGCCGTCGGTGGCCAGCAAATCGTCGCTCACCTTGTCACGCGTGGCCTCATCTTCTTTCACACTCGCATACAGCGTGGTAAACGAGGCCTTCTCGCCAAACGTCTTTTCATAAAGCGCCGGAGTCATGATCACGTAGTGTGCCACGTAGTTCTCAACCACACCCGCCACGCGCACTCGGTACGCCTTGCCCGTGGGGTTGCCAATGGCATCCTGCGCGTAGATATCAACCGAGTCACCTGCTTGCACGCCCAGCTCGGTAGCAAGCTTCTCGCTGATGAGCGCACCTGTGTTGTCAAGTGTCATCGCCTTGCCCGAGACACGGTCGCGCAGCGTATGGAACTCGGAATACGACTTGACCTTTTGCGGCACGTCAAGCTCGACCATCTGGTCGGAATCGTTGTCGCGAGCGCCCGCCTGGCGCACCACCATGTTCTCGGTCGCAAGCCAGGTGGAAGAGCCGGCGGAATCCTCATCGATGCGCTCGGTCGCAGTCTTTTTCTGCGCTGCGGTGACGTCCTCATCCATGCGCACGATCGTGTTGTAGTGGTACAGCTCGCCAAACTGTTTGTCGATGATGTCGTTGATGGAATTCTCCAGGCCAAGGCCCGTAAGAAGCAGAGCCGTGCAGCCGGCGATGCCGATGATGGCCATGCAGAAGCGTCGCTTATAGCGGAAGAGGTTGCGCGCGGTGACCTTCCACGAGAAGGTCAGACGACTCCAAACGGGGCGAATGCGCTCCAGCAGAATGCGCTTGCCCGCCTTGGGCGCACGCGGGAGCATGAGCGTCGAGGGCTTCTCGCGCAGGGTGGCCGCCACGGCAAACCAAGTGGCCAGCACGGTGATGCCAATGCCGAGGCCTGCCGAGGACAGGGCAATGGGCGCATCGATAGGCACGGGCCTGCAGGGAACGGCGTAAATGATGGCATAGGCTTCCATGATGAACCACGGCAGGAACGTAGAGAGCGCCAGGATACCCACAATCGAGCCTGCACCGCTCGCGATGGCCGCATAACCCAGATACTTGCCCGTAATGCGTGCGTTGGAATAGCCCAGCGCTTTATAGGTGCCAATGAGCATACGGTCCTCGTCCACCATACGCGTCATGGTGGTGAGCGAAACAAGTGCTGCAACCAGGAAGAACAGTAGAGGGAAGACCTGCGCGATCTGGTCGATACGCCCGGCATCGGAGCGGTAGCTCTCGACGCCCATGTTCTTCTTTAAGTCGAGGGTGTAGACATCGGCGTCTATGGTGGCGATATCGTCCACCTTGGCCTGGGCTTCCTCGAGCTGGGTCTCGGCGTCGGCAAACTGGCTTTGGGCATCGGCACGCTTTAGCGCAAGCTCGGAGCTGCCCGCCTGCCACTGGGCAAAGCCCTCGTCGTACTGGGCCTGGCCTTCTGCGAGCTGAGCCTTTCCGCTCTCAAGTTTCCCCGCGCCCGACTGCAATTGCGAAAGCGCCGCATCGAGGCTCTGCTGGGCTGTGGCAAAGCCGTTCTCGGCAGCTGCCTTTTGAGCCGCAAGCTCTGATCGCGCGGCGTTCAGGCTTTCGGCCACGCCGGCGGTTTGGGAATCAATCTGCGCGATGCCACCTTTGAGCTGGAAAATTGCACCCTCAAGCTGGGTCTTTTGCCCCTCGAGGGTCTGTTTTTGCTGCTGTAGGTCTGCAAGCTCCGCCTGGGCCTGAGCGAGCTGCTGTTCATAGCTGGCCTTTTGCTGCTCGAGCGTAGCGCGCACCGGATCGTCCGCGGGCAGAGCATCAATCTGCTGCTGAAGCTGATCGATGGTCGCCGTCAGCGTATCGATGCCTGCCGTTGCCTGCGTAATGCCGGCGTCGACCTGGGCAAGGCCGTCCTGTACCTGGTCGAGGGACGTCTGCGCGGTATCGAGCTGCTCGGCAAGCTGCGCGCGCGTCGTCATCGCCGCATCGTACTGTGCCTGCGCGTTGTCTATCTGGGCTTGAGCTTGTGCGAGGGCCGCATACGCCTGTCGCTTTTGGGCCTCGAGCTCCGCAGTTCCTGCCTCGTACTGGGCTTTACCGTCGCGCAACTGCGCCTCGCTTTGCGCTATGCGGGCGCGCGCCGATTCCAGGTCTGCCGCAGCGCTATCGAGCTGAGCTTTCGCGCTATCGAGTTCCGACTGGCCGCTGGCAAGCTGAGCCTCGGCATCTGCCTTCTTGCGTTCGTATTCCGCACGTTTCTCGTCAAGCTCGGCCTGTGCCTCCGCACGCAAATCATCCAAACGCGAAGTCTTGATGTCGTTAGAAATCGCATCGATACGAGCGGTTACCGCATCGACCTTTTGCTGATAGGTATCGCTCGACCAGCGCTCATCGCGCGCACCCTCCACCGAGATAAACGCCTCGGTGTAAGGATAGTCGTCCGCAAAAGCGTCATCGGGAACATAAGCGAAGCTCGTCAGCTTGCCGCTGCCCAATGAGGTTGACCCCATGCTGGTTGAGCAGGTGTAGTAGCCCGATTCGCAAAAGCCCACGATGGTAAACTCGCGCACGCTAAACGTATCGGCCAGGTCCTGCGTGCCCTCGATCAAGCGCACCTTGTCGCCGATCTTCACATCGCTTTGCCACACCGTGTCGGCCGAGAGCAGGCACTCATCTGCAGCTTTAGGCCAGGTGCCGCTTGTGAGAATCGGGCGGTTAAGGTAGTCGTCATCTTTCAACGTGGTGTTCACGCCGTCGTACTCGCAGGCGCGAGCTGCATCCACATCGAGCGAGTGGTAACGCAAGGTACACTGAATACCGTCGACGTCGGAGATAGCATCGGCCTCGTAGGCGGGCATAACGGCAGCCACACCCTTGACCGCGCGGATCTGGTCGATCTGGTTATCGTCAAGGCCCACCGTCGACACCACGCGGGCGTCGGAAAGGTAGGTGCCGTCGTAATACTCGTCCCCCGCCAGGCGCATGTCGGGACCGGTCATGCGCAAGCCGGCAAAAAAGCCTGTTCCCAGTGCCGCAATGATAGCGATAGCGATAAAACGCCCCCACGAATGGGTAACGGAGCGAATCACATCTTTGGTAAATGCGCTGGCCATCGCATGCACTCAATTCTCGGCGATATTTCTTGCAGTCTTTGTTTTATTGTAAGCGACTAGCCCATTATTTGCGCCGGCGCGGTGGACGGGAGCTACAGAGCCGCGGCCGCGTTCCAAGGGCGGATCTTCTTGAGCTCGGGCTCAAGCTTCCTGCGAGCAATCTCCATGTCATAAGCCGCTTGCGCACACAGCTCACCCCGGCAGCGTCGTGTATGAGACAATACGTTCCACGAACGCATTCTTTTGAAAGGCCCGCAGCATGAACAAAGCGGCAACGAGTCAATCCCTTTCACCCCGGCAGTCCATTGCGGTGGGCATCACGCTGTTCTCGATGTTCTTTGGAGCCGGCAACCTCATCTTGCCGCCCATGCTCGCACTCCAGGCGGGCACCTCCACCGTCCCGGCAATGATCGGCTTCCTTGTCGCCGGTATCGGCCTGCCGGTACTCGGCATTGTGGCCGTAGCGCTCGTAGGCACGGCACGCGAGCTAGCCGACCGCGTCCATCCGCTGTTCTCGAGCATCTTCGTCGCAGCCATCTACCTGGCCATCGGCCCCTGTCTCGCCATTCCGCGCACCAGTTCAACCGCCTTTGAGATGCTCATCCCGCTCTTCCCGCAGGGCGCACCCATCGGCACCATCCGCCTGGTCTTCTCCATCGTGTTCTTTGCCGTGGCATACGCCCTTGCCATGCACCCCGGAGCCCTCACCAAGCTTCTCGGACGTATCACGGGGCCTGCGCTCATCATCTTGCTGGTTATGGTCGTAGGCTCATCGCTCGTCTCGCCCGCCGGCGTGGCGCAAGCGCCCCAGGCGCCCTACGATAGCGCCGCCCCCATCCAGGGATTCCTTACGGGATACCAAACCATGGACTTGCTCGCTTCTCTCACCTTTGGCCTCGTTATCGCCGAGAATATCAAGGGGCTCGGTGTGAGCGATTCGCACGGTCTCATGCGCGAGATCTCGCGCGCGGGAATCGTCGCCGGCATCCTTATGGCACTTGTCTACTGCGGTCTGGCGCAGGTGGGTGCCAGCTTTGGCTCGCTCATGCCGAACGCCACCAACGGTGCGGCGCTGCTCACTGCCTCGGCAACGCTGCACTTTGGCATTGCGGGAACGCTAATCATCGCCGCCATTTATCTGCTTGCCTGCCTGAACGTCTGTATTGGTCTTATCAGCTGCTGCGGCACCTACTTTGCCGAGACCTTTGGCGCGGCAGCCCCCGGTGCGCAGACGCGCGTGTTGGGCCGTATCCCCTACGCAGGCTGGGCGGCGGCCTTTGCCATTTTTTCCTGCGTGGTCTCAAACGTTGGCCTCGACGCCATCCTGACGTTTTCGGTCCCGCTGCTGAGCGCGCTCTACCCCGTCTCCATCGTCTTCGTGATCATGGGAATGGCGCATCGCGCCTGCGACCGCCTGCCCCTCACCTGGCCCTGGGCCATTGGTGCCACAACGGTCATGAGCGTTGCCACGGCTCTGCGCGATGCCTTCTTTGCCGGCATCTGGCTGCCCTTCGACGCCCTGCCACTTGCGAGCCTGGGCTTTGGCTGGCTGCTCCCCGCCCTTTGCGGTGCCGCCGTAGGCGCCATTCTCTCGGCCACACGCACAACAAAATAGGTCGGAGCGGGCGCCCAAAGGAACCCGCCCCGACCTTGGCACAATGGAAAGAGGAGTAGCGAATTGCTAGCAGGCGCGCTTGCGCTCCTGAGCGAACAGCACGATGCCGATGAGTGCCGGAATGCACACGGAAAATGCCAGCACCGCGGCATCGCCAAAATGGAACACGGGGATGCCAATAAACAGGCCCGCGCAGTACGGGATGAGCCAGATGAGCCACACGCAGATGCTCAGCTTGTGGAAGCCCCGACGACTCTGCTCACTGCCGCGCATGGTGACAAACGTTGCCCACAGGGCATGGAAGAGCATGAAGATGATGGCCAGCAGGCCGGTGATGGCGTGCAGCGGGGAGACAGCCGCAGCCGAGGTGCGGGCGATGGTGGTCATGATGGTGGTGCCCGTTGTGTCGCAGATCAGGCCCAACCAGAACAGCACGAGGTGGCTCTTCTTAAGCGTACCGGCGCGGCGCTCGCCAAAAACGCCAATGGTATAAAAGACAAGAGCGAGCGTGATCGCTGTCGACGCAGGCATAATCAACGAATTCATAGGTATGTGATTCCTCCAAAGTCGATATCGCGCCGGATGCGCTAGTTGCCCCGGCTTCGAATCATATTGTGGAATCGCCGCACCTGAACATCAAAGGTGCCTTGTTCATGTCTTATGCGTCGTAGAGCGTCCTTCGAAGAAGACCGAAAAGAATAGGACAGTTGCTCTCCCCCGCATGCAGCGCATTGAGCATGTTGTCAAACGTAAAGCGACACACCAGCTCGGCGTCAAAGCCCACAGGCAGGTCCGTGCGAATGGCGGCGTCGTTTTCGTAAACCTCTACCAGACCGCGCAGGGCATGGGCCAAAATCTGTTGTTCGCGCAGGTGGGCGGCATTTTTCTCGGCGACGGGGAGCACCTCGGCGCCCTTGAGCCAGCAACGCCTAAAGCGGTCGAGCACCATGACGAGCGATGCATAAAGGTCCTCGCAATAGTCGACAAAACCTTTGTGCACGTCAAGGCGGCAAAAGCCGTCAAAGACGGAACGGCGAAAGAACAGCTCGATAGTTGCCGTAGTGAGCTTGTCTTTAGAGGCAAAGTGGTTGTAGATGGTGCCCACGCTCACATGACACGCTTGTGCCAGCGAGCGGATGGAGAGCGCCGAGAGGCCCTGCGCATCGGCGATGCGATATGCCTCCTCCAAGAGTTCATCATGAGAAATAACGCTCGAAGCCATCCGGTCTCCCCTGCTGCGTTGCACGTTCTAGCTTGTTCGTATAAAAGATGGTAGAACAAACGGCGTGTGCCGTGGTGACCCATCAATGTCTGCGATGTATGACGAGCCGCCTACTCGAACCAGGCGATGGCACGGATGGGAGAGCCGTCGGAGTCCTTGATCCTCAGGGGGCAGCAGCTAAACCAAAAGAGGTCGTCGCCGCAACAATCCAGATTCTTGAGATTCTCGATATTCACGATGTCGCAGGAAGAGAAGAGCTTCTTGTGACGCGTAAGGTTCTCGTCGGCAATGGGATCCAAGCCGATGACGTCAAAGCCGATGCCTTTATAGCTGCCGGCGATGATCAGATCGAGCACTTCGTCGTCCACGCAGGGATAGTCGCCAAAGTGGGCGTCCGTGCCCCAGTATTCGTCCCAGCCCAGATTGAAGAGGAGGAAGTCTGCCTGGGAGAGCTTGTCTCCATAGGGACGAAGCTGCTCCATGGTGATGGCACCACCTTCTGGCAGGTCACAGCAATCGATAACAAGGGCTTTGCCGATAAACTGGCTCGCGGGGAACTCATCGAGCGTTGTCCTGTTGGGAAACAGATGCGAAGGCGAATCCATGTGCGTGCCGGCATGGGAAGACATCTGCAGTAGCGTCTCTTTGAAGCCGTCCTTCTCGTACGTGCCGGCAGGCGTAAGCTGAGGCGTGTCCGATCCCGGATAGACCGGCATATCCTGAGTGATGGTATGGGTAAGGTCGATAACGCACATGATAGATCCTTTCGAGCTTGTCTCATCGTATCAAAGCGGCGCGACGGGACCGAGAGGTTTGGCCCAGTTATAGGCCAACTTGCCCCGCGCAACAAACGGTTGCTTGGATTGGCTGCCTGTGCCGCTTAAGCTTGCACTATCAAGAAACCCGCTGGAAGGAGAGCCACTATGGCCTTTGCCGAGAACCTTATTGCCGTACGTCGAGCGCATGGCCTTACGCAGGAGCAGCTTGCAAGCAAGCTCTTTGTGACACGCCAGGCCGTGAGCCGCTGGGAGCGCGGGGAAGTTACGCCCGGAATCGACATGATGAAGCTCATCGCCGCCGTCACCGGCGAGCCACTGTCGCACCTGTTGGAGATGCCCAAGCATTACTGCGAGAGCTGCGGCATGTACCTCACCCCCGATGATTACGGCACCGATGCGAGCGGCAAGAAGACCGAACATTACTGTAAATGGTGCTACGAACAGGGCGAATACACGTACGAGACCACAATGGAGGCCATGATTGAGGATTGCGCCCCGCGCTTGGCAGAGAATACGGGCATGACACTTGACGAGGCAGTGTCGCTCATGGGCGCCGTGCTGCCGCAGCTGAAGCGGTGGCGCGCGGTGCGCGAGAACGAGGAGCGTTATGGCGAAGAAGCCCGCGAGCTCTACGGAAACGAGACGATTGATACTGCCAATGAGTGCCTGTTGGATATGGACCCGGCAGCATGGAATGACATGAAGGAGCTTGAGCGAGCGATTCTGGGCCAGCTCTCGATTGCCATGGCAGAAGGCGACCCGTGCGGCCCCGAGGCGAAAAAGCTGGTGAAAATGCATCGCCACTGGGTGGGCCTCCACTGGGGAAGTGAGCCCGAAGACGAGGCTTACCTGGGGCTTGTTAAGGGATACCTTGTCGACCCACGGTTTGTGTCCTATTACGATGACCCCTGCGGAACTGGCGCCACCACGTTTCTTGTTGAGGCTGTCGAGGGTGGGATGTAGGGCGAGGGCGGGAAGTCTGCTGAAATAGGCCCTCATAGGCCTCCATCCCGACCCCGTCCTTAGCGTCCAGCTACAATACGCACCTACTTGGCAGCGGAGCAACAAGACGAAACAATAGCCCCCGGCTAATCGTTTCCGTTCGTCTATCAAAAATGCCACTCAAAATACCCCCGACAGTATTGTCCACGCGCAATGGTACCTTTCTTATAATTCGTTTAAGAAAGGGGTGCGCTATGGCAAGCACCGTCAACCGCGAGATTGGAAAGCTCGGACTTCCCAGGCATCTTGTGCTAGGTATGGACCCTGGCATCGCAAGCTGCGGATTCGCACTTATCGACATCAATAATCACGAGATTCTTGAAATCGGCGTCCGCCTTTTCGACTCGCCAACCCATCCAAAAACGGGCCAAAGCCTAGCGGTCATCAGGAGGGGATTCCGCTCCACTCGCCGCAATATCGATCGCACTCAGGCGCGCTTAAAACACTGTCTTGAAGTTCTTGAGAAGTATGACGTTATCCCCCAAGACGCCACAAAAGAGTTTTTTCACACCACCAAAGGCGACAAGCAACCACTCAAACTGCGCGTCGAGGGTCTCGACCGCTTGTTAACCAATCGCGAATGGGCCCTTGTGCTCTATTCGCTTTGCAAACGCCGCGGTTATATCCCCCACGGCGAGGGGAGCCAGGACAAATCAAGCGAGGGAGGAAAGGTCCTCTCCGCCCTCGCCGCAAACAAAGAAGCCTTCGCCGAGACCTCCTGCCGCACGGTAGGAGAATGGCTCGCCCAACAACCGCAGAGCCGAAACCGCGGTGGCAACTACGATAAGTGCGTAACCCACGCCCAGCTTATCGAAGAAACGCGCGTTCTTTTCGAAGCCCAGCGCAGCTTTGGCTCGCAGTACGCCTCGGCAGAGCTGGAGGAAGCATACGTTCAGGTATGCGACTGGGAACGTTCGCGCAAAGACTTCGATCGCCGTAGCTATGACCTTGTTGGCTACTGCACGTACTTCCCGACGGAAAAGCGTGCCGCCCGTTGCACGCTTACCAGCGAGCTCGTCGCAGCCTATGGCGCCCTTGGCAATATCACGATTGTCCACGAAGACGGTACGACGCGCACCCTAACCACAGCGGAACGCGACAAATGTATCGCCATCTTATTCTCATGTGAACCAATTCGCGGCAATAAGGATTGCGCCGTCAAGTTTGGAGCTCTCCGAAGAGAGCTCGATCTGAACTCCGGTGATTACTTTAAAGGCGTCCCCGCTGCAGATGAAAAGACCCGCGAGGTTTATAAACCCAAGGGTTGGCGCGCACTGCGCAATACGCTCAACACGACAAGCCCCTTCCTCCTCCGTCGCCTGTATGACGACCGAGATCTTGCCGACTCTGTCATGGAGGCCGTTGCCTATTCTTCCGCCCTTCCCGTACTTGAAGAACAGCTCCAGGCACTGCCGCTCTCTCCAGCCGAGATCGACGCTCTCTGCAAGCTGCCTTATTCCTCCAAAGCCCTTAATGGCTATGGCAATCGCTCCAAAAAGGCGCTCGATATGCTCCTTGATTGCCTCGAGGATTCCGAAGTCCTTGGCCTAACTCAAGCCGAAGATGACTGCGGCTTGCTGGGCCTGCGCATCCAAGGTTCTCAACTGGAGCGCTCAGAGCGCCTTATGCCCTATGAAATGTGGGTTGAGCTCACGGGACGCACCAACAATAATCCTGTTGTCATCCGCTCTATGTCTCAAATGCGCAAAGTAGTTAACGCCATCTGCCGCAAATGGGGCGTACCCAACGAGATTCATATCGAGCTCGACCGCGAACTCCGACTTCCCCAACGCGCCAAAGACGATATTGCCAAGGCGCACAAGAGAAACGAGAAAAACCGCGAGCGCATAGCAGGACAAATTGCCGAACTGCGCGGATGCAGCCCCGAAGACGTCTCGGGCAGGCTGATTGAAAAATATCGCCTCTGGGAGGAGCAGGAGTGCTTCGATCTCTATACGGGCGCCAAGATTGAAGTGGACCGCCTGATAAGCGACGAAACCTATACGCAAATCGACCATATCCTGCCGTTTTCGCGTACGGGAGAGAACTCCCCCAGCAACAAGGTGCTCGTTCTCGCAAAGAGCAATCAGGACAAGCGCGAACAAACTCCCTTCGAATGGATGTCAAAAGAAGGCGCACCTTCATGGGACGCTTTCAAGCGCCGCGTAGAAGAAAACCAGAAGCTAGGCCGCCGCAAAAAGAACTTCCTCTTAGAGGAGAACCTTGAAGCCAAAGAAGGGGAATTCCTAGCCCGCAGCTTTACTGATACCGCCTACATGTCACGCGAAGTTTGCGCCTATCTAGCAGATTGCCTATTGTTCCCCGAAGACGGAACCAAATCGCACGTTGTCCCAACAACTGGCAGAGCCACAGCATGGCTCCGCCGCAGATGGGGACTCAACTTTGGCATAAATGGCGAGAAAGATCGTTCCGATGATCGTCATCATGCCACTGATGCCTGCGTCATCGCCGCCTGCAGCAGAAGTTTGGTAATCAAGACCGCAAAGATCAGCGAACAGACGCACTGGGCTGTCACCAAGGATTTGGACAAAGATGAGCGCGATCACCTGCGCATGAAGGCACTCGAAAACGTAATGCCCTGGGAAACGTTTGCAAACGAGGTTCGCGCAAGCCACGATTTTGTTATCCCCACGCGCTTTGTTCCACACAAGGGCAAAGGAGAGCTGTTCGAGCAAACAACCTATCGCTATGCCGGCGTCAACAGCGAAGGCAAAGACCTTGCACGTAGAGCCAATTCCGATCAGGACATCGTTATGGGCAACGCTATTGTCTCGGATGACGGCAAGTCAATCATTAAGGTGAGCGAAATGCTGTGCCTGAGGCTCTGGCATGACCCCGAGGCAAAGAAAGGACAAGGCTGCTGGTACGCCGACCCTGTCTACAAGGCGGATATTCCCGCGCTTAAAGACGGAACCTATATGCCCAAAATCGCAAAAGCGCGCACCGGACGCAAGGCATGGAAGCCAGTACCAGAATGCGCCATGAGGCACGCTCCGCTGGAGATTTACCTCGGCGACCTTGTGAAGATTGGCGATTTCATTGGTCGGTTTAGCGGCTATAACATCGCCAATGCCAATTGGTCATTCACCGACAGGCTTACGCGCCAGAAACTGAGCTGCCCGACTGTTGGAAAACTCAACAACGCTCTTATTCCGGTAATTATACGCGAATCGTCGATTCGCTAATGACACCAGGGCCCTACTTGCTTGATCTTAGAAGCAAAGCAGGGCCCGTGCATCTCCTCTCGTTCTTGCTTAAAAGGCCTCGCATACGATGGTGCTGGTGAGTTACTGAAATCTTTCCCGCATGCGGCTTTCCAAAGATGAAGCTCTCCCCAAAATGATAATCCCCTCAACAAAGGACGCGGGGTGCACTCGTCGTCTTGAGTTCACGCCCATCCCCAAGGTGATACGCTGGTCGTCGTGTTGCTTCCCCACAGGCCGTCGTCTTGAGTGCGCGCCCTTCCCCAAGGTGATACGCTCCAAGAGTAAGGGGGTAGAGGAATGAACCAGTCTTGAGTGCGCGCCCTTCCCCAAGGTGATACGCTCTGAAGGTCGGCGAGAACGTCATATCGTGGGTCTTGAGTGCGCGCCCTTCCCCAAGGTGATACGCTCGCCCGTGTAGGTGCCGATCAGGTTGAGGTGTCTTGAGTGCGCGCCCTTCCCCAAGGTGATACGCTATACCTACGGTGTAGGTCTTCGAGGCGATAGTCTTGAGTGCGCGCCCTTCCCCAAGGTGATACGCTGAGCATGTACCACGGCACGCAGTTCCCCTAGTCTTGAGTGCGCGCCCTTCCCCAAGGTGATACGCTTCGTCTGCAATTGTCTGCAATTGTCTGCAGGTCTTGAGTGCGCGCCCTTCCCCAAGGTGATACGCTACTCGACGACATGAACGGAGGTCCAACCATGTCTTGAGTGCGCGCCCTTCCCCAAGGTGATACGCTGACCGAGCTAGGCATGGCACCCACGCCAATGTCTTGAGTGCGCGCCCTTCCCCAAGGTGATACGCTCAGCATGTTTAAGTCTCTCCTTTGCTTGCATGTCTTGAGTGCGCGCCCTTCCCCAAGGTGATACGCTGTACCTGCGCATGAGCACGGTTCCCATCGGGTCTTGAGTGCGCGCCCTTCCCCAAGGTGATACGCTATCGAGAGGGAAAGGAAAGGCAATGTACAAGTCTTGAGTGCGCGCCCTTCCCCAAGGTGATACGCTTGTGCCCACGAAAGACTGTATGCGGACAGTGTCTTGAGTGCGCGCCCTTCCCCAAGGTGATACGCTATGTGCGTACAGAAAAGCCCCTTTAACAGGGGCTTTTCTGTTTTCAAGCATAAAAAACTGGCTCACTGAGCCTAAAACAAGCTAGTTATATTTCATTTTTTCTTTCACAGAATTGCATTAATCACGTAACTACAGAAGGGTAAAAGCAATCAAATAATATGGAGATTCCTCCATATCTATAGGCAATTCGCCGCGCCGATCAAGGCAGATTTCAACCGCCTCAAAACTAATTTCTTTGTTCCGTTTACAGATTAACGCCAGGCATTCGCCCAAAAAAGTTCGCCCCGCCCAATCTGAAGATTGAACGGGGGTAACTTTACGGGTAAGCCACATAGGTGGCTCCCCTTGTCTGGAGCCGCGCCCTTCCCCAAGGTGAGCTGCTTCTGACTAGCACTATTATAGCGCCGTTAAGGGGAAGGTTGCAGTCAAAATGGCTCAACGGACGATTCTTATCCAAAGCAAGGCCCACCTCTGCATTAAAAACGGTCTGCTAAGGGTTACTTTGGACGACCGCAGTGCCACGATTCCCCTTGAAGACATCTGGGTCGTCATCATCGAGTCCCATCTAGTTACACTCACCGTTGCATGTATGTCTCAGCTCAACGATGCAGGCATCGGCGTCATGATCTGTGGACGTGACCATATGCCCAACGGACTCATGCTCCCCCTGGGTGCTCACTCGAGGCACGCGCGTATTGTTGAAGATCAACTCGCCATGACCTTGCCGTTTAAAAAACAACTCTGGAAACGAATCGTCCAGACCAAGATTCTCAACCAAGCCGCTGTTCTTAAGGAAATGGGTATCTCCCCCGGCCCGTTGCCTTCCTATGCAAAAAACGTTCTCTCTGGCGACACGGATAACCGCGAGGGAGCTGCCGCGGCAGCATATTTCAAAGCGCTCATTACAGAAGGAACTCGCCGCAGTAGTATGCAAAGCTCGGCGCTTGATTACGGCTATAGCATTTTACGCGCAGGTATTGGACGGGCAGCAGTGGGTGGCGGTTGGCTCGTTTCGCAGGGGCTTCATCATCACAGTGTTTACAACGCCTTTAATCTTGTCGATGACCTCATCGAACCATATCGACCCCTTGTCGATCTTATTGTCATGAGCAACGGAATCACCGAGCCCCTTGAGCAAGAGGATAAAGCGCTGCTGGCTCGCATCTTCGAGCACGTTCTCACAATCGACGGCAGACGGTGCGGTTGCCAGCAATGCATCGAGACAACCTTGTCCTCGCTCAGAAGCGCGGTTCTGGAAAAGGATCCCAAAAAACTATTACTGCCCGAGCTTAAAGGGCTCGAGATGATAACGATTGAATAGGGAGGAGCCATGAGAGTCATGAGGTTATTGGTGTTATTTGACCTACCCACGGGAAGTAAAGCGGAGAGACGTCAATACAGCGAATTCCGCAAGTTCCTGATTCAAGACGGCTATCACATGGAACAGTTTTCGGTCTATTCACGGCTTTTGGTAACACGTGAGTCGGCAGCAACGCACATCGCTCGCCTTAAGCAAAATCTTCCACGCGCCGGAGAAGTCACCGTTATCGAAATGACCGAAAAGCAGTACGAAGATCGGATGGTGCTCTTGAGTGAAAGACGGGAGGCCCCTGTCGAGCAGGGCGCCCAGCTAACGCTTGTGTTCTAGCAGCCCGGAGAGCAGATCGAAACGAATATGCACCCCGGAAAGCGGAAGGCACCCTATAGCGCCTTCTCCAAATCTTGCAAAGTTACTTTGCAAGATTCTTGATTTCTTGCAATCCTGCTTTGCAAGATTCTCTGCAGCACCGTCCCTGATCGAGCAGACCTCCCGCATGCGCTGCAAAAACTCCCCGCAGGCGCGGGAGCGAAAGCGGCACTCTTTCCGCACGGGAGAGGCATCTCTGCGCCGTGGCACCAAAAGCCTAGTCCCGCCGTGCGTACTTCAGATAGCCGCCCACGCTGTAGTGATCGGCACCATCATTCGCCGGGTTTCCCTCGCCGCCTACAACGCCCAGGTAACCGTCCTCGAGCTTGTTGCCGTCCTTGTCCACCACAAGCGCATACCAGTGCCCAAACTCGTGCGCGGGCTTGCGCAGCTGACACGTCAGCGTCAGCTTGGACTCGCCCTCCTTGCAATAAAAGGCACCCTGGCGCTCAAGCTTTGCCAGCAAGCAGCCATCGAGCCAAAAACAGATAAACGGTGTCTCAAACGCATCTGTAAGCGCACCGGCCTCGCTGTTGTACACATAGCAGAACAAGGCGCGGTCGCCCGAGCAGCTCAGCAGATTGACCTCGGTCGCCTTGAGCTTGAACTCCACCACGGCAAACGCGCCGGGGCGATCTGCATTCTCGCTCACATTGGTAACGGCGGTCTTCACCTGGAAATAGAACATCTCGGCGGGCACATCGGGCTGCTCGAGCCTTTGTTTAAGGTTGAGCGACACCACGTCGATGCCCATGTCTGCAGGCGGGCGCAGTGCGTCCAAGCCGTTGCGATACAGAGAGCTCATAAGCTGGTACTCGCCGGTATAGCCGTTGTACAGCAGGTCGAAAAAGTCCTGGGCCACGTGCTTCTCCTCTAGTCTCGAGACAGTCCATTCGATTCTAGCGTTGACACGCGCAAATAGCCCGACGGAAAATCATCAACTTTGGGGCCGCAGGTACGGGGCCACGGCGGTTGAGCACTCCCTCGCCATGATGTTTGCGCGGGTAAGCACCTGCTCGCACAGGTTGTCGTCGAGCAGCACAATCTGTGTGATCAGGGCCTTCGCGAGCTCCAGCTCGTTGACTGCGGGTTTATCCTCCCACAGCTCCTTGAGTACATCCGTGGCATCGAGCACCTTGCTGTAGCTGCGGTCCGGCAAGGTCGCAAGGGCACCCTCGGGGTTGTGGCGCAGCTCCCACACAAAGGCGACGGCGGGGTTTTCCACTTCGGCATACGCAGCGACCGAATGATTCTCGGGACGCGCAGCCTCCGTCGGGTCCGTGCGCGCCAAAAAGGAGGCACGGCTCGGCAACGCGCCAGAGATCTGTCCCACGATCTGCAAGAGCTCGTCGGCATGCGCGCGGTAGATATAACAGGGACCAAACGCGCTTCTGCGCTCGGCGTCAATAAGCTCGCGCTCCGGCTGCACCGTCGCCGCTTGGTCACGGATAGCACTGGCACGCGCAATGCGTTCGCTCAAGCTCAGGCGTTCGTTCATCTTGTTCATCGTTTTGTCCATCGTCTCCCCTTCCTTTAGGCAGCCACGCCCGAACCGTCTCCAACCGGCTCGATTTCAAAAAGCGCCTCGGACCAAAGGTCCTCCTCGCATATGTCCGGTACAAACTCAGGCGCTTCTTCCTCACCAGCAAGCTCGGCATAGCCCGGGTGCTGTTCAAGTTCGTAAGCGGGCTCGCACACACCGCGCTGGCCGCGCTCGAACAGCCACCATCTTCCTGACGGAGTCTCAAGCAGCGTCGAGGGCGTCTTATTGGCACGCAGGGCAAAGTAGCGAGCCGTTCGCTCATCTTGGAATCCCAGCACAAGGTGACGGTCGCAGTTACCGATGATCGAGTTTGCCTGAGCCTCGCCATAGCGGGCCTCAAGCTGGCTCACCGTCTGGCAGATGGCAGTGCAGCTAATCTCGCGGCTACGAATGACGGAAAGTACGTCGTCAAAGCCGGGCAACGTCAGGTTCGCAAAATCGTCGAGCATGAATCGCACGGGTACGGGCAGGCGACCTCCCTCGCACGAGGCGTCCGCGAAGTCGCACAGACTCGAAAACGCCTGGCGTATAAACAGACTCGTGAGCGGGGCCAGGCTGCGATCTATGTCGTCCATCGTCACAAAGAGCACGCGACGCTCGCGCCCCAGGTCGCGAAAGTCAATCTGCTCAGGCTTGCGAAACGATGCGAGCGCTCCGTCAAATGTGAGCGGCATCAGGTTCGCGGCGATAATACCCATGATGCTCGAATGCATCTTCTCGGCCCGAGCCGTACTCCGCGCCCGGCGAAAGAGCGAAACAGCGTAGCTTTCCGGGTCCTGCCGGCGAAGGTCGCAAAACAGCTGCTCGATGTTGCCCTCGCAGGCCTGTTCGAAAACACTCACCACCGAGGCCATGTTCCATTCGCGATCGGGCAGTGCCTCAAAAACGTAGGCGATGTAGCTTGCAACGTAATTGGCAGCCGCACTCGCCCAAAACGGGTCGTCACCCATCTCGTCGCGGGGAAAGAGCGCACTCGCAATGCCAATGATGTCCTGCGCAAGCGGACGACCCCGCCGCCAACGCACATGATGAAGCGGATCGTAGCCGATCGTCCCTTCCATCGTGGTGAAGTCGAGACAGTCGACCGTATAGCCGTGGTTACTCAGATACGGCGCCATTTCGTGAAAGAGACGACCCTTGGAGTCAAGCACAACATAGGACCCGTGACACTGCAGCAGGTTCGGTTTGAGGAAGTTGCGCGTCTTGCCCGCGCCGGAGCAGCCCAGCACGAGGACGTTGTTGTTAAGTCCGGTCGCCCATGAGTCCATGCTCTCGGTGCGCTCGGATGTGAGGAGAAGCTCGCCCGCATAGGCGGCGCGAGGATTCATGGTTTTAGCGATCATGATTACTCGCTTTCTGCGCGATGTGTTCGCGCTGGTAGACGTAGGTAATACAGGGTTTTTGCCCACGCTAGAGCTTTGTGATGATGCGGTCTGCAAGACCCGCCTCCACGGCTTCTTTCGCCTCGAAGTAGGTATCGGAGGCCGTAAGTTCAAAAACGCGCTCGAGTGACATGCCACTATGGCGTGCGATAACGCCGGCAGTGATGTCGCGGATACGCATGAGGTTGTCGGCGCGGGCCTTGACGGAAAGCGCGCTGCCTCCTGCCCCGCCGCTGATAAGCGGGTCATGAATCATAACGCGACTGTGCGGCAGGACCTCTCGCTCGTCTCCTGCAATGAACAGCAGCGCCCCCATGCTTGCCGCCATGCCCAGGCAAACGGTGCGGATGGTGCAGGTCACGGCCTGCATGACGTCATAGAGCGCAAGGCCGCTTTGCACCTCGCCGCCCGGGCTGTTGATGTAGAGCGTCACGGGTGCTTCTGGGTCCTGATGCTGCAGGTAAAGCAGGCCGCGTATAACGGCAGCGCACGACTCCGCGTCCACGGATGTCATGAGTTCGAGTTCGCGCCGGCTCAGCATCTCGTCTCTGATGTCAAGGCGATTGAGGCCCTCCGCCGTCTCGCGGATGATTTGAGGTTGGTAGATGATGGTGTGCTCGCCCATATTGAGCTCCTTCCCGGGTGAGACGCAATAACCAAAAGCGCAGCAGCAGCTGGCGTGCAAAGACAGCAGCCAAGAACGGCAGCCGCATACGCCAGAACTCTCGCTATGAGGTTGTACTTAAATGAATCCGGCAGCAGGCACAAACGCCGCCGGCAACTCCTAAAGGCGCCAAGCGCCCTTTGTACCAGGAGGCGGGTCTCTCGACCCCGGGTGTTTCACACTCTAGCATCCGGCCCGGACACGAACAAGCCCACAAAAAAAGAAACGCTTCCAGGAGGCAAACTCCTTGAAGCGTTTTTGAGGCACATGACCTCGTAGTTTTATGTGGCGAATCGACCTTAGCCTGAGCAGCGATCCTTATGGGTGCAGATACTGCCCATGCGCGCGGGTCTTGGGGCCGCGCTGGATTGCGCCCTTAGGGCAGCTATGCAGGCAGCGCAGACAGGCCGCGCACTCGAGCTTGTTCCATGTGGGCACACCGTCGTGCATCTTGATCGCATCGACCGGGCAGCGCTTTGCACACAAGCCACAGCCCGCGCAAGCATTCGCATCGACGCTAAATTTGCTCGTATCCTGGCATGCGGGCAAGCCAAAGCGGTAGTACAGCTTGGCGGCAAACATCGGGACGGCACGGCGCACGTGGTTTCCCATCGCGCGATTGGCAATCATCTGCGCGCATTCATCAATCTGCTCGTCTGCCCGGGCGTTAATCGCCGCCACCTTCTCTGTATCGGAAAGATCGAACATCGGAGTCCAGGTATCCGGCATCTGGACGCTGTATTGGGCCGTCGTCTTGACACCGTGATCGCGTAGGATGTCCGCGGCAAAGCGCGTAGTCTGCCCGGCAGTAGTGCCAAACGTCGTGGCGGTAAAGACATAGGCATTGGCAGGGACCTCGAACGTTGCACGTTTGAGAAAATCGACAGCCGGCGTGGGCAGGCCCCAGCAGTACGTGGGAGCGATAAAGCCCAAACATCCGCTCTCTTCAACAGCGATATGCGGATTGGTCTCGCCTTTGAACGCCTCAATCGAAACGGCAGCGTCGCCCAGATGCTCGGCAATACGCCCAGCAACATGGCGGCTGTTGCCCTCGGCGCTAAAGTACAAAATCATGCAGACCCCAATCTTCCCTTTTGCTCATTCGCCATTATCATCCAAGAAAACGCAGAGCGCACAAAGGCTCGCCCTGCCCTGCCGCGCACGCAAGACCATCGAAGTTGACGATTTTTTGCCAAGCGTGACAGTTTGGTAAAACGTCTTGCGCAGTACGTGCAGCATGATGCAATTCGCCTATACTGCTTCGAATAGAAACAGCCCGATGCGACATCGCATCGATAGACAAAGGAGACTTCTTATGGCTTGTTTTGTTGTTGGAGGCGGCGAGGCCGTTGCCGTTACTGCCGTTCGTTCCATCGTCAAGAAAAAGGAGATGGAGCGCGGTATCGTCGATAAGGACGGCAATCAGCTCACCGACGCTGCCGAAACCGGCATCTGCTGGACCCGCAAGCTCGGCTGGCTGTGCAACATGCTGTGGGGTGGCGTTATCCTGCTGTGCATCGAGCACATCTGGCATGGCGAGGTCGTGCCCTTCCCGCCGTTCCTGACCGCCATGTACAACGCGGCCGATACCTCTGCCATGCTCCACGAGATGGCAACCGTCGGCGTGGGCATGTGCGTCATGGTCACCGTATGCTGGGCCATCGTCGCCGTCGTGGCCGACGCCATGGTCAAGCGCTCCGCACACGCGGTTGCAACCGAGGCCTAATATGACGCTCATCATCACGCTTCTTGCCGCCGCCATCGCCACCATCGCGTGGTATGTTGCCGGCCCCAACAGCCAGATGAAAATCGGCGTCCTTGCCCTCATGTACTGGGGTGCGGGCCTTATGTGGACGGTAGACGGCATTGCCAGCCTTCTTGAGGGCGAAGCCTTTATCGAGATCGCCGATCACGCCGCGATGCTCGATGACGCCCTGTTGGGCCTCGTTATCGTGACGACCGGCCTTATCGCCTGGGCGCTTTACCTACTCCTCAAAGATCCCAAGGGTATGGTCCGCAAGTCGTTGGCCGCATAGCACCGCGCCAACGCACCACAACGCGAACGCGCAACACTCCCGGTAGAAGCATCTACCGGGAGTGTTTTCTTTGCCTATCGAAGCCGAACAGCACTTCCGTCGCGCCCATCCCCTCGCACCGCACGGTGCCAAGAACAACACGCAGGTCGCCGCCGTAGCACCCAACGAGTACAGCAACGGGCCCTGGACCGAAAGCGCAGCCTCGTACACGATGTCCATCAGCATGCTCACGATGCCATAAGCCCAGGATGAATCCCATGGAGCCAGCCGCGGTCGACCTCGACCTCTGCGTCACACGATGACCCTCTCATCCTCAACCGGCAACGTCACTCAATAAAAAAGGGGAACAAGGCCCTTATGGACTTCGTTCCCCTTTTGCACTAGAGCAACCCTGCGAGTAAAAACACGGTGTGTACGACAAAGGCGATAATCCAGGCAACCGTTACCTGTAAGGCAAAAACCGCCGCAGCATAACGCCCGCCCAGCTCGGAACGCACGGTGCTAATGGCTGCCACGCAGGGCGGATAGAGCAGGACAAACACCAGGAACACGTATGCGATAGGTACCGTGAACATGCCCGAAAGCGCCGCCGCAGACGTGGAGCCCAGCAGTACCGTAAGCGTCGAAATGACGCTCTCTTTAGCGACAAGGCCACACACAAGCGCCGTCGAGGTGCGCCAGTCACCAAAGCCAAGCGGCGCGAACACAGGCGCTATAAGCCCGCCCAGGCCCGCGAGCATACTTTGAGACTGATCGGTCACCATATTGAAGCGGATGTCGAACGTCTGCAAGAACCAAATCACGACCGAAGCCGCAAAGATGATGGTAAACGCCTTGGTGATAAAACCCTTGGCCTTGTCCCATGCAAGCAACAGCGTAGTCTTTGCGCTGGGCATGCGGTAGTTGGGAAGCTCCATGATAAAGGGCACAGGCTCGCCCTTAAATGTTGTGTGGTTGAGAATCGTGGCGACAATCATACCCACCAGGATGCCCAGAATATAGAGCGAGACCATAGCGGGCACGGTTGCCTGCGGGAAAAACGCAGCACAGAGCAGGCCGTAGACGGGAAGCTTTGCCGAGCAGCTCATGAACGGCGTGAGCATGACCGTCATTTTGCGGTCGTGATCGGAAGGCAAGGTGCGCGTGGACATGATGGCAGGCACGCTACAGCCAAAGCCCACAAGCATAGGTACAAAGCTGCGGCCCGAAAGGCCAAAGCGGCGCAAAATCTTATCCATCACAAACGCGACGCGTGCCATATAGCCCGAGTCCTCGAGAATCGAGAGCAGCAAGAACAGCACGACGATGATGGGCAGGAACGAAAGTACGCTGCCCACGCCGGTGAGCACGCCGTCAACCACAAGCGAGCGGACCACAGGATTGGTGCCAAATGCCGTAAGGCCTGCATCTGTCGCACCAATCACCATCGAGACCAACTGCTCGAGCAGGCCTTGCAGCGCCGCGCCGATAACGCCAAAGGTGAGCCAAAAGACAAGCCCCATGATGAGGATGAACATTGGGATGGCGGTGAAGCGTCCCGTAAGCACACGGTCGATGGCAACGGAGCGCTTGTGCTCGCGGCTCTCATGCGGTTTGACCACGCAGGTGGCGCACACATCCTCGATAAAGGTAAAGCGCATATCGGCAAGAGCGCACAGACGATCGCTGCCTGATTCCTCCTCCATTTGGCTAATGATGTGCTCGATGGCATCAAGCTCATTTTGATCGAGATTCAGGGCCTTGATAACCAGCGCGTCACCTTCGACGAGCTTGGTCGCCGCAAAGCGCAGCGGGATAGCCGCAGCCTTGGCGTGGTCCTCAATCAAGTTTGCAATACCGTGGATGCAACGATGGAGTGCGCCGCCATCGGGGCTGTCGGCCGCGCTCGAACAAAAGTCGATGCGCCCCGGGCGCTCGCCGTAGCGGGCAATGTGCATGGCATGCTCCACAAGCTCGCCGATGCCTTCGTTCTTTGCCGCCGAGATAGGAACCACAGGCACGCCAAGCTCGCGTTCGAGCAGGTTAACGTCGATGGTGCCGCCGTTGGCCGTGACCTCGTCCATCATGTTAAGAGCGATAACCATGGGTCGATCGAGCTCCATAAGCTGGAGCGTGAGGTAGAGGTTGCGCTCGATATTGGTAGCGTCGATGATGTCGATCACCGCATCGGGCCGCGAATCGAGAATAAACTGACGGCTTACGACCTCCTCTCCCGTATACGGAGAGAGCGAGTAGATGCCGGGCAGGTCGGTGACCGTCGCCTCGGGGTGGTTGCGGATCTGACCATCTTTACGGTCGACCGTCACGCCCGGGAAATTGCCCACATGCTGGTTGGAGCCCGTAAGGCAGTTGAACAGCGTTGTCTTGCCGCAGTTCTGGTTGCCGGCAAGGGCAAAAGTGATAGGTGAGCCTTCGGGCACCGCCTTCTTTGTGCGGCGCGGATGGTATCCCTCGCCCAAGGCGGGGTGCGCAACGCTGCCCGTCTGCGGGGCATGGCGCGCAACGGTATCGGTATCGTGAACGTCCACAAGCTCGATACGTGCCGCGGTATCGCGACGAAGCGTGAGCTCATAGCCACGCAGGCGAATCTCCATGGGGTCGCCCATGGGGGCGTACTTCATCATGGTCACTTCGGTACCGGGCGTTAGGCCCATGTCGAGAATATGCTGATGCAGTGCCACGTCGTCCGACGCCACAGACGCGATAATCGCGTCCTTACCGATTTCCAGCTCGTCGAGCTTCACGTAAGGTCCCCTCAGATAGAGCAAAAGCGGGCAAACCCCTCCAGGGAGTCTGACCCGCTCGGTTAGCTTTCAAGCGAAAACTCTAGCGCGTTATCTGCGCGGTTGCAAACACTCAGGTATGCAAATGGGGTAAATCCAACAATGGTTTACCCAGCGTTTACTAGTGACAGCAGTGATGTCCCTCGCCATGCTCATGGCCATGGCCACCGCATCCGCAGCCCTCATGGCCGTGGCCGTGCTCGTGGCCGTGGCCACCGCAGCCGCACGTGGCGCCCTCGGCCTGCGTGACCTCGCCCGCAAGGAAGGCATTCACGATGTCGTCGCAGTCGCCCGCCGCGCCGGGATAGATATCGATGCCGGTCTGAGCGAGGGCGTTAACGGCCCCGCCGCCGATGCCACCGCAGATGAGTACGTCAACGCCGCCTGCTGCAAGCACGCCGGCAAGAGCGCCATGACCAGCACCATTCGAGCCTACTACCTGCGATGATACAACCTTACCGTCTTCGGCGTCGTAGACCTTGAACTGCTCCGTGCGACCAAAGTGCTGGAAAATCTTACCGTCTTCGTAGGTTACCGCAATCCTCATACTGTTCTCCTTCTTGTGCGACCAAGCGTTTGCGTCAGGTTGCGGAGCGGGATCGTACGCAACGTTTCCACCCGTGATGACGAGACGACGACCGTTGACCAGAGCATCTGCGACCTTGGTATGAGCGCGGCTGCAAATCATGGCGATCGTGGTGCGCGCAACGCCCATGCGCTCAGCGGCTTCTGCCTGGCTCAGTTGCTCCAGGTCGATTAGACGCAGTGCTTCCAGCTCGTCGATGGCAAGAACAACATCTATGCCGGCTGCCGTCCCGTCGGGAGTAAACCCTAGGTATTCGGGCCGCATGCCCACGTGCCTCGTTTTTTCGCGCCGTCCCGCCATAGCCTTCTCCATTCCTGACATATGTCATAAATAAGCATACGCCGAACATCGTCGATTGCAGGCCATTTCTGACATATGGCATAAATTGGCCTGAGCTAAGCAGTGCATACTGTTGCTTTTTTTGTATGGGATACGCCCTTGCCTCCTTTGGGTATCTCTTCATCAGCATCAAGCAACGTCACTACCGATTGGAGTCCCATGGCAGCAAACCACGAGCTTGAGCTCTACGTCATGACCGGATGCCCCTATTGCATCAAGGTCGAGAACTTCCTTGCCAGCAACGGCATCTCTATCCCCCAGCGCAATATCACAACCGACCGCACGGCAGAGCAACATCTGATAGCGGTAGGCGGAAAGCGCCAGGTACCGTGCCTCTTCATCGATGGCAAACCACTCTACGAATCGAGCGACATCATCACCTGGGTCCAAAAGAACATGCTGTAACAAAATCGCAGGCGCGCTCCATACAAGGAACACGCCTGCGATTGCTATCCATGAAAACGAGCGACGCTGGCAAGAGGCTCTTCGTTAAAGACCCGCTCGGCAGCCGCTTCATACTCCGCGGCTTTGCGCGCCTTGCGAACAAGCCGGTGAACCGCCAGCGGATCTGCGAAGGCACACTTGGCGTAGAACCACCACTCCTTCATGCGAAAGACCGCGTTGCCGCCCATCTCAGCTTCATAGACGCGGTAGAGCTCATCGTGAAAATGCCTGAGCTCCGCGAGTGTCATCGCCGGACCTCCCTGCGCCATACGAGCCAGCGCAGGATTCGCAAGCAGCCCCCTACCGATCATCACATGGCGCGTCTGCGGATAGGCCGCCACGAGTGCGTCCATATCGTCCACGTCAAAGATGTCGCCGTTATATGCCACAGGAAACGGCGCGCGCTCGAGCGTCTTGCCATAGAGCTCCTGCCGAGGTGTGCCTTTGTAAAAGTCGGCACGCACACGCGGGTGCACAATGAGCTCGGCCAGCGGGCAGCGGCAATACAGGTCCAAGATATCCCCGTACTCCGCATCGCTCTCAAAGCCCACGCGCGTCTTAACCGAAACGCCCAGAGCAGACCTGCTGCAAATATCCTGCAAAAAGAGCTCGAGCTCGCCCAGGTCGCGCAAAAAGCCGGAGCCCTTTCCTTTGCCCACAACTGTGCCAGAGGGACAGCCCAGGTTGAGATTGACCTCGTGGTAGCCCATATCGGCCAAAACCTGGGTTGCCCCAACAAACTCGTCAGCATTTTTGCTCATAAGCTGGGGGATAACAGTGAGCCCCTGGTTGTTCGCCGGGTCAAGCTCCTTGAAGGCTTTTCCTCCAAAGGTCTTGCCCACACGAGGAGGCGGTAAAAACGGCGTGTAGTAACGATCGAGCGCACCGAAGCACTCCGCATGCACGCGGCGAAACACATAACCCGTAAGCCCCTCCATGGGAGCCAGCGACAATATCACGTACGGTATCCCTCTCGATTCAGATGCTCTTTTGACCGAATCATCTTACGGCATTGCCAGGTGATATCCAATTGAGCAGCTGAATCCCATATCCGTTAGAGGAAGAGCTGGGGATCTTTCTTCACGGAACACGCACTCTCGATCCTCGCGGCGATAGCGCCGGCAATCTCTTGATTCACGACGCGAGCATGCTTGGGGCACATGGCGACACAGCGCATGCAGCCGATGCAAAGGTTTTCATCTGCCATGCCGCGCGGCAATGAGCCAATTGCCCCAACGGGACATACCTGGGCGCAGGCACGGCATGCCGAGCATGCCGGAGTTGGCTGGGGAACCAACTTACCAGCACCGGGATCTTTGTAAGGCTTATTGCCGGGGACCTCAACGTCGCCGGCAGCGCTGTTTTGAACCTTCTCGAGAATCTGCTGTGCGAACGAATGAAGCATCGCAATCTGATCCGGACCAGGCTCGCCCGTAGCGAACTGATGTGCCAAAGAGTGCTCGGCGATGCCAGCCACACCGGCAACCACCGTATAGCCAAGAGCGACGGCGCTGTCTTTGAGCTCAAGCAGGGCATCGTCAAAATCGCGATTGCCGTAAACAATCGTCACGACCGCCTTTGCGCCATTGCTGGTCACCTTGGCAAGACGCTCCAAGACAAGAGCGGGCACACGGCCGGCAAAGCACGGCGCGGCGATAACGGCAAGGGCATCGGCGTCAACACAGGGATCGGCCTTCTCCATCGCGGGGTCGGACAGATCGATCTGAGAGATTGAGCCCCCGTCCTTCGCCAGCTCTTCTGCAAGAGCATCGGCAACCTTCTGAGTTCCGCCTGTCGGGCTGAATACGATCTTTACTACGTTCATGTCGGTCAATCCTCTCCTTTTAGGATGTGCGATCCGGCAGACGCGTACCTCGGTCCCTCAGCGAAAATGCGACTTGCTGCCTCAACCGTGCTCACTGCGAGCACACTGTTCATTGTCTTCGCCAAAACAAGGAAATGGCAAGGAGATATAGGGGAACGGACGGTATCGCGTCGCATAGAATCATGGCAACGCAAGAAAGGGCCCCGATGCTCAGGAAATCATTCTTCAACCCATTCTCCGCGCTGCTGCTCGCACGCCCGACCTGGAGCATCGCCTAACGGCACGTCGGCCGCGCGACATTGCCGCGTGGCCGAC
>OLRT01000254.1_pt1 | contig 42598 bp, 30 predicted proteins | sample 1672021 | NCBI WGS metagenome assembly OLRT01 (sample SAMEA3136637, study PRJEB25190) | human gut metagenome | reverse complement strand
GAATGGGACAAAGGGACTGTCCCTTTGTCCCATTCGGGCACATCAAGGCATAAAAAGGCCGACCCGCCATAGGTGAGGGGACGCGGGTCGGCAAGGAGGAGGGGTGGTCGGCAGCCGATAGCCGCGCGACCGATGTAGTGTTGTTGTTCACGATGTCGCGATGAGGAGAAAACGCGGCACCGACGCTACACCATACCAATGTCAGGAATGCCGGTGGCGACTGCGTAAAAGGGGATGACATGTCGCTCACCGAAGGGGATTGCTCTCCCGACGCCAAGTATGTTACTGGTTACGATTCCTTTCGAAAAGAAACATATTTGCAAATCTGTGTAAATATGTGCGAAATCTATAGGACAATTGCTGCGCCTATAATGAAAGTATGCAATGAAATACGGGTAATATTCCAAAACTGAGAATCAAAATATGAGGATAATCTCCGTAACCGTTGAAGAAATTGTGAACGCTAAACCAAAATAGTGTGGTAGAGTATGCGCCATGAACATCGCCCAGGGACATACTGCTGCATCTTCTCGCTGCCGTCTGCAGCTGCAGCTTGCCGCGCTCATGCGCTCTACTGCGCTTGCGAACGCGGATGTCCAGGCAATGTATCTTGCGAGGATGAAGGCCGGTGAATTCGGGTCAATGGAGCCTTGCTTCTACACCTACTATTCCTATCGATATATCTAGCACACGGGATTTGCTGCCGTGCGTTAGCTCTTCGGTGCTTTCGTTTGGCGAAACTCGGGCAAATCGCGTGTGCGCCTTTGCGCTTTGGCGCGTGCTTTTCACGCGTCAAAGCTCCTCGACGCAGCGAACCAATTGATTTCACGCCAGCTTGACCTGGTGAAACGCACAGCGTCGGGTCTTTTGTATCTCGATAGACTTCGATAAAGGAATAGACCAATGGTTGCAAAAATCTGTATGGTTTTGATTTTCGTCGGCGTGGCAGTCGGCGTAGGGTTGTACTGCAGACGTACAACGTCAAGCGTCGATGGCTTCGTGCTGGGCGGCCGCAACGTCGGCCCCTGGATGAGCGCGTTCGCATACGGCACTAGCTACTTCTCAGCTGTGGTGTTCGTCGGCTACGCCGGCCAGTTCGGCTGGAAATACGGCATCGCCGCCGTGTGGGCCGGCATTGGCAATGCTATTCTGGGCAGCTTGCTGGCCTGGTGGGTGCTCGGCCCGCGCACGCGCGAGATGACGCACCGCCTGGGTGCCACCACCATGCCCGAGTTTTTCGGCAAGCGCTTCAAGTCGAAAGGCCTGCGCATTGCCAGCGCGGCCATCATCTTCGTGTTCCTGATCCCCTACACCGCCAGCGTGTACAACGGCCTGTCGCGCCTATTCGGCATGGCATTCGGCCTGCCGTACGAGGTATGCGTCATCGGCATGGCCGTTATCACCTGCCTGTACGTGGTGCTTGGCGGCTACATGGCCACGGTTATGAACGACTTTCTGCAGGGCATCGTCATGCTGTTCGGCATTGTGGCCGTTATCGCGGCGGTCATCCTGAACAACGGCGGCTTCAGCGAAGCCATCACCACGCTGTCGCAGATTCCCGCCGAGGGTTCGCAGATGGCCGGCCCGTTTGTCAGCATGTTCGGCCCTGACCTGTTCAACCTGCTTGGCGTGGTGGTGTTGACCAGCCTGGGTACGTGGGGTCTGCCGCAGATGGTACAGAAGTTCTACGCCATCAAGTCCGGCCCGGCCGTGAAGCAAGGCGCCATCATCTCCACGCTGTTCGCGTTCGTGGTTGCTGGCGGCAGCTACTTCCTGGGCGGTTTCGGCCGCTTATACGCTGATCAGATAGAGATGGGTGCCAACGGCGCTCCGGTGTACGACTCCATCATCCCCACCATGCTGTCCACGCTGCCTGACCTGCTCATCGGCATCGTGATCGTGCTGGTGCTTTCGGCCAGCATGTCCACGCTGTCGTCGCTGGTGCTCACTTCGTCGTCCACGCTGACGCTTGACCTGCTGCAGGGCAACGTGGTGAAGGACATGAGCGAGAAAAAGAAGCTCGGCTGGATGCGCGGTCTGATCGTGGTGTTCATCGTGGTGTCCGCCGCGCTGGCGCTGGTGCAGTACAACTCGTCTATCACGTTCATCGCGCAGCTCATGGGCATTTCCTGGGGCGCGCTTGCCGGCGCATTTTTGGGCCCGTTCCTGTGGGGCTTGTACTCCGGCCGCATCTCCAAGGCTGCCGTGTGGTGCAGCTTCATCGTGGGTGTGTGTCTGACCAGCGGAAACATGGTGCTCACGCTTATGGGTACACCGCTGATCGCCAGCCCCATCAACTGCGGTGCGCTGGCCATGCTGCTGTCGCTGGTTATCGTGCCGGTGGTCAGCCTGTTCACGAAGGCGGTGCCGTTCGAGGTGAATCCGCCCACGCCCGAAGGCGCCATCGACCGCGAATACCAGCAAGAACTGGCCGCCGAAAGCGAAGCGAAATAGCGCAAACGCTAGCTGCGCATACCTACGGTCAAGGTGAAGGGGCTTGTTGCAAGTCCCTTCCCCTTGTTTCGCGTGGGACCCGTCTGCGGAATCGTCTGCGTGTGGGCGCTTGACGTGGGTATACTGGTGCGCAACAAGTTCCTCGAGTTTAGGAAGGGAAAGGAAATGGAAGAGGCTTTCGAGCTTATCAGCACCGGCGCGTGGTCGATCGTGCCGCCGCTGCTGGCGCTGGCTCTGGCGCTCATCACGAAGGAGGTGTACTCGTCGCTGACCATCGGCGTGTTCGTGGGCATGGTCATCTACCAGTTCACCCTCAACGGCGTGGGCGTCGACCCGCTGATCACGGCGTTTACCGACGTGCCCAGCGCCATGGCCATGCAAATCGCCGACAACGGAGCGCTGCTGCTATTCCTTGCGCTACTGGGCGCGCTGACCGTGGTCATCGCCACGGCGGGCGGCAGCCGCGCATATGCGGAGTGGGTATCCACCCACATCAAGAACGCGAAGATGGCCCAGGTGCTCACGGCGCTGCTTGGCATCATCATCTTCGTGGACGACTACTTCAACTGCCTGACGGTCGGTGCTGTTATGCGCCCCGTCACCGACAAGTTCCGCGTCAGCCATGAAAAGCTGGCATGGATCATCGACTCCACGGCTGCTCCGGTGTGCATCATCGCGCCGGTGTCCTCGTGGGCCGTTGCGGTTGGCGGTTACCTGGGCGAAGACGGCTTCACCACGTTTGTACAATCCATTCCGTACAACTTCTACGCGCTGCTAACCATCTTCTTCGTGTTCTTCATGCTGATCTCGGGCAAGAACGATTACGGCCCGATGCGCGCGGCTGAGGAAGAGGCGCGCGGCGAAATCGTGCGCGAAGGCGGCGCGCTTGAGAAGATGGCCACCATGGGCCTGTCCGACAAGGCCGAGGCGAACCTTGACGATCATACGAACCTGGAGTCGGTGGTTACCGAGCAGTCCGACATCGAGATGTCCGCTGCGCCGGCCATGGAAGAGTACAAGGGCCTGAACATCTCCGAAAAGGGCAAGGTGTACGACCTGGTGGTGCCTATTCTGGTGCTCATCGTGTTCTCTATCCTGGGCATGCTGTATACGGGCGGCTTCTTCGAAGGCGTCGACTTCGCCACCGCAGTTGGCGAAGACCCGGTCAGCGGCCTGTGCATCGGCGCCACCGTGGCGCTGTGCGTTGCTGGCGCCATGTTCCTGCCGCGTGGCCTGACCACGCTGAGCGGCTTCGTGGAGAGCATCTCCGAAGGCGTGCGCTCCATGGTGGGCGCCATCATGATCTTGGTGCTGGCGTGGAGCTTGGGCGGCTGCTGCCGCTACATGCTGGGCACGGGCGAGTTCGTGAGCAACTTCCTGAACGGTTTGGGCGTTGGCCTGGGCATTCTGCCGTGCATCATCTTCCTGGTGGCGGGTTTCATCGGCTTTGCCATGGGCACCAGCTGGGGCACCATCGCGCTGATTCTGCCCATCGTGGTGGGCGTGTTCCCCGAGGGCGACCCGCTGTTCCTGGTGGCGGTTGGCGCAACGCTGGCCGGCGCTGTGTACGGCGACCACATCTCGCCGATTTCGGACACGACGATCCTGTCGTCGGCGGGCGCGAAGTGCAACCACCTGCGCCACGTGGCCACGCAGCTGCCGTACGCCACCACCGTCATGGTGGTGTGCTTCGTGTGCTACATCGTGGCTGGTTTCACGGCGAACCCGTGGATTTCCCTGGCGCTTGGTGTGGTGCTGACCGTCGTGGCTGTGCTGTGTCTGCATAAGTCCAGCTTCGGTGCGAAGAAATAGCGGCTGGCGAAAAGCCGGCAGAAGTTGACAATCTGACGGAAAGCTGGCGAAAGCAAGCGAAATGAGAGGGTGCCTGCGGGCACCCTCTTTTTATGCGAAGGGAAAGGGAATGGCCAGTGGTGCTGCCTGGCTAAAAAACGCAGGGCTGCCTGGCCAAAGGGGCGTCACTGCAGCAATGCCGCAAGTGGAATACACAGTCGTTGAGCGTTGCTTACAGAGGCAAGCGCCGCGCAATGCGAGCTCTCTGGGTTGGTTTTGCTTGCAAATAATTCCGCAAGCGGCAAATTTTCTGCTTGCTAGGCGCTGATGATGCGGGGGAGCGACAGGTCGTGCGGTTCGGTAGGGACGACGGGGATCTGTTGTTCGGCGAACGCCACGCCGGCAACAAGGCAATCGGGGCGCAGCTTCGGCAGGAATCGGTCGTAGTTGCCGCCGCCGTATCCTAGGCGCATAAGCGTGCTGTCGAACGCGACCATGGGAATAACCGCGATATCGAACAGGACCTCATCTATCTCGTGCCATCCCTGGGCATGCAAGTTGGCAAGCAGAAACGGCCGTGCCGGGTGGTCGAGAAATGCCGGACGCTCGTCGAAAATGCGCGTCTCGGACAGCTCGAAAAACACCATGCGCGCCTTGGCGCTTTCCGCATCCTTCGCCATGCAAGGCAGGCAAACATGCCACCCGCGCGCGAATGCTTCACGGAAGAACGGGTGCACGTCAACTTCGTTGCGTATAGGCTCGTAGGCCGCAATGAACAGCCCGTTCCTTGACGCATTCGACGATTCGCCAACATGTTGAAGCGCGATTTGCGTCAGTTGATCGCAGATTCGCTGGCTTTTCTTTACGCGCTGATCGGCTGGAATCGCATCGCGTTTTTCGAGCACAAGTTTTCGGGTAGATTCCTTTAATGCCATTGGGAAGTCCAATCATGTAGGCTGGTTATATACCCTGGTCGAAAGCACAGTAATATACTAGAATATTAGGCATTGCTTCATCTAGCAATCATATGCGCAAAGCGGAATATGAGCGACAAGATTTGCTTTGGCGGTATGAAAAGACAAGGGTGCGGCATTTTGGTATGCTTCATCTGCAACGAGCGGGATGCTGATACGCTGCACGCGTCAGCCTGCGATGCTCGCCTGGAGGGTGCGAGCGGAGGATGTTAAAGGAGGCTATACGCTTGAAAGCTTCGACTGAATACGGGATGCGCACAGTGCTGTATTTGGCAGAAAGGGGCACGGTGTGCTCGTCGCGTGACGTGGCGGAGGAGATGTCCATTCCTCGCGATTACCTTATTCAGCTTGCCCAGCTGCTGCGCAATGCGGGCATCATTGCCGCGCGTCCTGGTAAGCACGGCGGCTACAGTCTTGCGAAAGACCCAGCTCAGATTAGCGTTTACGATGTGATGCACGCGCTTGCGGACGACCAGAAGCGCCCCGCGAAGCGCAAAAAGGTCGCCACGCGCCAAACGGATATCGCGCGCAGCGTCGTGTCGGCGTGCAACATGGTGGAGCGCGGCATCGACGCGCACATGTCGGCTTTGACGCTGCAGATGCTGCTTGACTACATGCACAGCGAAAAGCCCGACAACGAATTCATCGCGCATCAGATGCAGCAGCAAATCGATCGCTTGCTGGCTGAATAGCAGCGAACCGAATAGCGAACGAAAGGGGAGGCATTGTGCCTCCCCTTTTTGCGGTTGGTCTTGCTGTTGAGCCGTATTGCGTTGCGTCCGTTGCTGCCGATTGAGTACACGCGTGCAGCAATTTGGCTGAGTGGATGCCGCGGGGAAGAATCACAAGAGGACCCGGCCGGGCAAGAGGTGCGCTGCTCTTCGGCTTGGGATACCCGGCTAAGCTCCTGCCACCTGAAAACAAGAAGAGGGAGGCTTTCGGGGCCTCCCTCTTCTCATATGGTTGAGCTTGCAGGGCAGCAGAGCACCGCTATCCGATGCCGAGCGCTTGCATGACCAGCAGCACCGCCGTCAGCACGGTAACAATGGCCACGGTGATCCAGATGAGCACGCGGGTGACGCGGCCGGACTTGTACTTGCCCATCACGCGCTTGTCCGACGAGATCAGCGCCATGAACACCAGCAGCACCGGCAGCACCAGGCCGTTGATGAACTGCGCCATCAGCATGACGCCCATAAGGTTGATGTTCGGAATCAGTACGATGACGGCGGAGAGCACGATGACGAACGTGAAGATGCTCTTGAACAGCGGCGCTTCCTTCCATTTGAAGGACACGCCCGCTTCCCAGCCGAATGCCTCGCAGATAACGAACGCCGTGGTCAGCGGCAGAACACACGCGGCCAAAAACGACGCGGCAATCAAGCCGATGGCGAATAGCGCCTCGGCGTATTGGCCTGCGAACGGTGCCAGCGCGCGTGCCGCGTCGGCGGCGTCGTTGATGGTGATGCCCTGCGGGAACAGCACGGTGCCGGTGGTGACGATGATGAACCAGGCCACTAAGCAAGCTGCGATGGTACCGGATACCACGTCAACCTTCTGCGCAAATAGATCGTCGGGCGTGACGCCCTTCTCCACCACGTTGCTTTGGTTGAAGAACAGCATCCATGGCGCAATGGTGGTACCGATCATGGAAATGACCAGCGACACGAAGCTTTGGTCGGACACCACGTGGGGCACAAACGTGTTGATGGCCGTTTCTTCCCAGTTCGGCTCGGCCAAAAACGCGGCCACCACGTACGTTAGGAACACGAGCGACAGGATAAGGAACACCTTCTCCACGCGTTTATAGCTGCCGCCCACGATAAGCAGCCACACGGCCACCGCGGCCACGGGCACGGCCACGTATTTCGTGACGCCGAACATCTCCATTCCCGATGCAATGCCGGCGAATTCGGAGAACGTGGTGCAAACATTGCCGATGAGCAGGGCAAACATGGCCAGGGCCGTCAAACGGATGCCGAACGACTCGCGAATAAGCGCGGCGAAGCCCTTGCCGGTGACAGCGCCCATTTTCGCAGCGGTCATTTCCACCACGATGAGCAGCACGCACATGACGGGGATGACCCACAGCGTGGCGAAGCCGAACTGCGCGCCCACGGTGGAGTACGTGGAAATGCCGCCGGCGTCGTTGCCGGCCATGGCCGTGACGATGCCGGGGCCCAGCGCGGCCAGGATAAGCAGCAGCTTGCTCTTCTGCTTAGGGGCGTTTTCGGTGGCTAGCGCCTCTTCGGGGCCGCGTGTTGCCTCGCCGGTTTTGAAGCTGCTGCGCTCAAGCGGATTGGAGGCGTCGATGTCGACGGCGGCTGCGGTTTTGCCCTTGTGCTTCAAAACCATGGCTTATCTCCCCGTGAATCCGACGATTTGCAGCAGCACCAGCGTATACAGCGCCAAGAACAGCAGCGAGCCGGTGGCGATGCCCACCCATTTCAGGACGGACGTCTTCGTTTTGTCGCCCTGCACGTCGTCTTCGATGGCGTCCCATGCGTCGTCGACGGTGACGATGCCCAGAAGCGCGCCGCGCTCGTCGACCACGGGCATGGCGGGCAGGTCGTACTTGAAGATGTCGGCCGAAACGTCTTCCTCGGTTTCGTCGGGCGTTGCGGTGATGACGTCGTCGTACATGCACTGCGACATGGGCGTTTTGTCGTCAGTCAGCACCAACGTGCGCAGCGAGCACACACCCACCAGCTTGTCGTATTCGTCAAGTACGTAGACGAAGTGCACGGTGGGGTGGTCTTCAGGCAGCTCGCGCAAAACCTCGATGGCGTGCCCAACGGTGTCGGTGTCTCTTACAGACACGTACTGCGTGGTCATCATGCCGCCAGCCGTGCCGTCCTTGTATCCCAGAAGGCGGCGAATCTCGGCGGCATCTTCCACACCCATCAGGCGCAACAACGTTTCAGCGCGCTCGTAGGACAGGTCGCGCACAATGTCGGCTGCGTCGTCGGGGTCCATGTTGCCCAGCACGTTTGCGGCCTGCTTGTTGTCCAAGCTTTCGATGAAGTCGGACTGGTACTCGTCTTCCATCTCCGAAATGGCCTCGGTGGCCTGGGCATCGTCGAGGTGCTGGAACACGTTGGCGCGCTGCTGCGGGTCAAGCTGCTCCAGAATGTCGGCCACGTCGGCGGGGTGCAGCTCGTCAAGGCGCTTGTGCGTGACGGAAAGCTGCACTTCAGACAGGTCGCGGTCGAGCAGGTCCATGTAGTTCCACGCGATAATCTGCTCGTCGATTTTCTTGCCGAACAGCTTCGCCACGGAAACGACGGCGCGCTCAAGCCACGGCGCCAGGCCGCGCAGGATGCCGCGCACGCCCACTTCAGCGCCTAAAAGGCGCAGTTGAGAGCCGGAAACGGAAAGCTTCAGGTCGTTTACGCGCACGACTTTCAGGCCTTGCGTGTCCACAATCTGGCGGTTCATAAGGTCGCGCGCAAGCAGCACCTCGTCGGGCTGCAGATAGCTGAAGCGGATGTCGTGCGCCTCAACCTGTAGCGTGATGCCGTCGTCGTCGAATTCGTCGACGTACTTGCGCCACGAGATCATGAACGGGATTTTGCCCGGCCCCTGGAAGGCCAGGCTGGTGATACGCGGGAAAACCTCGCCCGTAGAGATGGCAAGGTCGGAAATGGTGCCGATTTTCTCACCGGTTGAGTCCACAACCGGCTTCCCCAGCATTTGAGAGAGATAGAGCATGTGATTTCCCTTACTGTCCATGCTCGCGTTCGGTAGAGTTTTCATCGTGCCCGCGATAGTACCGTCGCCGAATCTACGCGGCATCACGGGTGCGTAAAGACTCTGTCAAACGAGAGCGCGTTGCAGCCTGACCTTCGGCTGCCGGTAAGGGATGGCGTCGAAGGAAGGCTACATACTGTGAGGTTTCGGTTTTCGAACCTTCAACAGAATTCCTTTCCTTGGCCTACAAAACAAAAAACCGCATGTGCTCGATGGAGCCATTGCGGATTTCAAAGCTTAAAAATGGTGCGCCGTGAGGGATTCGAACCCCCGACGTACTGATTCGTAGTCAGTCCCTCTATCCAGCTGAGGTAACGGCGCACATTGTCAAGCGGCGCTGTTAAAAATGGTGCGCCGTGAGGGATTCGAACCCCCGACGTACTGATTCGTAGTCAGTCCCTCTATCCAGCTGAGGTAACGGCGCACGTTGAAACAGCAACGGTTATTATGCCTGTCGTTTGCCCCTAAGTCAACACCTAATTTCGTTAAATGAGAAAAATTTTTTTGGTTACCAGTTAAATTAGCAATGCAATAGAGCTTACTTGAAGTGAAGAGGATGAGCAGGCATTGCGCGGCAAGGGGCTCGTAAACGCTTACGACAAGGCAATCCGAAGGGGGATGCGATGTCATCAAACAGCACTAGCTCGGAGAATATCAATAGCGAAAAGTCCAGTTCAGATGAGCCGAAAAACAACGATGAGGTTCCGTTTGCCGCACAGGACGAAGGCGTTTTGGAAGCATACCTGGACGTGCTGCTGAAAGACGACGTCACGCAGCCTTCTTTGGATGTTGGCGCGTTGCCGCAGCGAGCTTCTGAAGGAGAACGATCCCGCCTCTTCGCTGGTGTTCTCGTTCAGCTACGGGTGCTCCTTGACCGATCCGGCGCGCTTGCAAGCGCAGCCAGCTTGACCGCCTGACCGGGCTTTCTGTGGGAAGCTGGTTTCTTGACGACGCCAGGTCGTTTGTCAGGTGCGGAATGGGACAAGGGGACAGTCTCTTTGCCCCATTCCGCCACACCGTATGGGACAAAGGGACTGTCCCCTTGTCCCATACGGTGTCCCATATATACGAGAAGAGCCCCTTGGCGGGACTCTTCTCGTTGGCGCGAGTGAGTGTCGCGTTTTGGTTAGTTGGTGCTGTTGGAGCCGGTGCCGGAGCCGCCGCCCGTGGAATTGGCGCCAGAGCCGCCACCCGTGCTGGAGCCACCGCTGCCGCTGTTGTCGGAACCGCCGCCCATGGACCCGCTGCCGGTGCTGATGACCAGGTGCACCGTCTTGCCGGGATCAAGCTCAGATCCGCTTGAAGGCGTTTGGCTGATAACGCTGCCGGTGGAAACCGAAGTGCTGGCTTGGTATTCGGTGGTTACCTGGAAGCCGGAGTTGCTGAGCGTGGTGGTTGCGGCACCCTCAGACTGGCCCACAACATTCGGCACGCTGACGGCCTTGCTTTCCTTGCCCTTGCTGACCACGATGTTCACGGTGCCGTCCGCCTTCAGCTTGCTGCCGGATTCGGGCGTCTGGCTGATGACGACGCCCTCGGCGACGCTGTCGGAGTACTGCTCATCGTACGTGACGTAGAAGCCGGCATTGTTCAGCGTGGTGGTAGCGGCACTGCGCGTTTGGCCGACCACGTTAGGCACGGAGGAGCCCTCGGAACCAAGCGACAGGTAGTACGTGACCACAGTGTCCTTTGCAACCTTCGAACCGGCCTCAACGTTCTGGCGCACAACAAGATCTTTGTCGACGGTGTCGGAGTATTCAGCGGCGCCGGCCTTGAACTTCAAGCCGTTTGCCTGCAAGAGTTTCTTAGCTTCATCTGCGGTTTTGCCCGTAAGGTCAGGCACTTCGATTTCCTGGGTTCCTTGCGAAACCGTCAAGTTGATGCTGGAGCCCTTGGCTTTCTTCGACTTGCCCATGGGGTCTTGGCTGATAACCTTGCCGGACTCCACCTTGTCGGAGTATTGCTGCTGCACGGTGCCAACCGTGAAGCCGGCCGACTGGATGGCGGATTTCGCCTCGTCAAGCGTTTGGCCCGTGACATCGGGAACTTCGATCTGCTCCTTGCTGTCGCCGTTTCCGCCAAGCGCGAACGCGCAGATGGCGATAAGCGCCACCACGGCAACCACGGCCGCAACAATGGCGGCGATTTTCTTCTTGTTGTTCTTCGGCGCAGTGTTGTCCGACATATACGAGTGGCTTTGACCGCTTTTGGACGTACCGTGCTGGTTGCCGCCGACTGCAGGCATAACCGCGGTGCCGTCGCCCATGGGGCTGATAGGCGGCACGTTGCTCATGACCTGCGTTTGCGCGCTGGTGAAGCCGCCGCCGAGCATAACGGGGCGACCGGCCAGGTAGTCGTTGAGCGCCGAGCGCATTTCCTTTGCGGTGGCGAAGCGCTCCATGGGGTTTTTCGCCATGGCCTTCATGATGATGGCCTCAAGCGACGGATCGATCTCGGGGTTCAGCTCGCGCGGAGGCACCGGCTCGTCCTGCACCTGCTTCATAGCAACGCTGACGGCGTCGGGGCCGTCGAACGGCAGCTTGCCCGTGGCGGATTCGTACAGCACGATGCCCAGCGAGTAGATGTCGCTGGTGGCGGTGAGTTCTTTGCCTTGTGCCTGTTCAGGCGAGATATAGTGCGCCGTGCCCAGCACGCTGGACGTTTGCTCTTTCGTGGAGTTCTTCGCACGCGCAATGCCGAAGTCCATGACCTTCACGTTGCCGTCGGGCTGCACCATGATGTTTTGCGGCTTGATGTCGCGGTGGATGATGTCAAGACCGTGAGCCACGGAAAGCGCCTGGCACACCTGGCTGCCGATTTCGGCGACTTTGCGCTGGTTGATGGCGCCGCGCTGGTTGATGGCGGTTTTCAGGTCGGAGCCGCGCACGTATTCCATGACGATGTAGTAGGTGCCTTCGTCCTGGCCCCAGTCGTACACGTTGACAATGTAGGGGCTTTGCAGGTTGGCAGCGCTTGCCGCTTCCTGCTTGAAGCGCTGGGTGAAGCTTTGGTCTGCGGCGTACTGGGGCAACATCACCTTTACTGCCACCATACGACCCAAGACGTTATCTTGCGCGCGGTACACCTCGGCCATGCCGCCGATGCCGATGCGCTCGGTTATTTGGTAGCGGTTGTTGAACACCCTGCCGATCATGTTTCCGGTCACGTTTAAACTCCTTTAGGTCACATGCTGGGCGGTATTTGCGTAACCCTCATAGTACCGCGCCGAGCACACTTTATCTATAACAGGCCCTGAACTTCCAAAGCGGTTTGCAAAATATCATGCGCTTTGATGGTGCCTTCGCTTTCTTCGCCATCTTCGATTACCACAGCAACCACGATGCTTGCGTCGTCGGCGGGAGCCATGCCTACGAACCACATGTCGTTGCCGTCGTTTTTCTCGGCAGTGCCGGTTTTGCCGGCCACGTCCACGCCGTCGATGCGCGCAGCGGTGCCGGTGCCGTTATTCACGACGCCCTTGAGCACCTCGCGCACGCGTTTTGCGGTTTCGGCGCTGATGGACGTGCGCAGCTTTTGCGGCTGCGCCGTGAAGCTGCGTTCGCCGTTGGCGTTGTAGATGCCGTCGACCAGGTACGGCGTCATCTGCACGCCGTCGTTGGCGATGGCGCTGCCCGCCATGGCCATCTGCAGCACGGTGGCCTGCGGGCCGGCCGGACTCTCGTGGTTCATGGGGTTGACGGGCACGCCGGCGGCGGCCCAGGCGGTTTCCCATTCGGTCATTTCGTTGGGGTCTGCCATAAGCGACGTGTACATGACCAGCGGGAAGTCGAACGTTTGGTTGAACCCGAAGCGCTCGGCGCCTTCCACCAGCTTGTCGGCGCCCATCTGCACGCCTAGCTGGCCGTATACGGTGTTGGCGGACCACCAGGTGGCCTGCTCGAGCGTTTGCGTGCCGTAGCTCATGTGGTTGAAGTTCGACACGGACGCGTTTCCAATGTCGATGGTGCCCGGCGACGAGAACGTGGTGGACTCGTTGGCAACATCGTCCTCAAGCGCCGTGGACAGCGTGACCATCTTGAACGTGGAGCCGGGGGCGTACAGGTTGCCCGTTGCGCGGTTGATAAGCGACGAGTCGGAGCTGTCGGCATTCGCCGCGGCGATGACCTGCTCAAAGTTGGCGGCGTCGTAGGTCGGCGCGCTGGCCATGGCAAGGATGGCGCCCGTTTTCGGGTCCATGACCACGGCAGCGCCCTTCTTGCCGGCGATGGCGTCCTGCGCTGCCTGCTGGATCTTCGAGTTGATGGTGAGCGTCACGTCGTTGCCCGTCGTGCCGATGCCGGCCATGTCGTTGAGCACGTCGGTCCAGGTGGCGAAGTTCTCCTGGCCTTTGAGCGTGTCGTTGTACGCGTCTTCGATGCCCGACGTGCCGTACTGCTGCGACACGTAGCCCACCACGTGGCTGGCCAGGTCGCCGGCAGGGTAGATGCGGCTGTAGCTGCCGTCGTCGTCAAGCACGCTGCGCGCCAGCACGATGCCGTCGTATGTGGAAATGGTGCCGCGCTCGCTTTTCGCTTCCTTGGCAAGCGTGTGGTTGTTGCCTGGCATGCTTTGGTAGGAATCGGCGTTCACCACCATGATCAGCGTCAGGTTCGCCACCAAAATGGCGAACAGCGCGCTGCAGAACAACATGCTGTGCGTCAGGCGTTTGCCCAGGCTGATACGGCCGAGCACGCTGTTGGAGTGCAGGCTGGACGTGGTGCCGTTCAGCATTTCGGACTCGATGCCTGTGGCCTCGTCGCCCGCGCGTAGCAGAAAGCCCACGATGATGAAGCTGCCCAGAAGCGACGAGCCGCCCTGACTGATGAACGGAAGCGTTAGGCCCGTCAGCGGGATGACGCGCGTGACGCCGCCGACGATGATGAACGCCTGCAGCACGATCATGCTGGTCAGGCCCACGGCTACGAAGCTGGACACGTCGGACTTCGCGCGCGCGGCCGTCAAGAAGCCGCGGATGGCGAAGCACAGGAACAGCAGCAGCACACCCGAGGCGCCCAGCAGGCCGATTTCCTCGGCGATGTCGGCGAAAATGAAGTCGCTTTCCACAACGGGGATGGCGCTGAACGCGTCGGTGCCGCCGGCAAGGCCATTGCCCAGGCCCACGCCGAACAGGTCGCCGTCGGCAATGGAGTACAGCGCCTGGCACAGCTGGTAGCCGGTGTTCTGCGCATCGGAGAACGGGTCAAGCCACGTGTTCACGCGCACCTGCACGTGACTGAAGGCCATGAAGGCCGCCACGCCGCCAATGGCCATAAGGCCCAGGCCGATGATCAGGTAAAACTTCTTGCCCGTGGCAACATAGAGCATCAGCAGGAACACGAAGAAGAACACCATGGCGCTGCCGAGGTCCTTCTCGAAGACCACGATGAGCATGGCCACACCCCACATAAGCAGCAGCGGCAGCAGCGAGCGGATGTCGGGCAGGCGGAAAGGCCCCATGCGCACGGTGAACACGGAGAGCAACTCGCGGTTTTCCGCCAGGTAGCTTGCCATGAACAGCACGATGACGATTTTCGCGATTTCGCCTGGTTGGAACGAGAAGCCGCCGATATGCAGCCAAATCTTGCTGCCGTAGATTTCTTGGCCCAGGCCCGGGATAAGCGGGCTGAGCAGCAAGATGATGCCCGCAAGCATGAGCGTGTATTTGTAGTTGGCAACTTTGTCCAGGTTGCGGAACAAAAGCAGCACTGCAACCATGCAGCCAACGCCTACGAACAGCCATACCACCTGGCCTTGCGCCATGTTGGGCGCGTCGGTGAACGGGGCGATGCGCGTGATGAAGGCAATGCCGATGCCCGAAAGCGAGAACGCAAGTGGCAACAGCGCCGGGTCGGCGCCGGGGGCGAGCTTGCGCACGGCAAGATGCGCCACCACGAAAGCGGCGAAGATGCCGATGGGCACGCTCAGCGAATCGAAGTTGACCTGCTGACCTTCGTTGATGGCGATTATCACGAACAGCAGGGCCACCACGGGAGCGGCCACCAACAGCAGGATGAGTTCTATGTTGCGACGGGACATGGCGGGCTATCCTTCCGCCTTGTTGTGCTGCGCCGCCTCGTCGCGGTACTGCTGCACCAGGTCGTTTGCGGCGTCAAGCGTGTCTACGCGAATGCCGTCTTGTAGGCGCGCGGCGGTGCCGGGCTGCAAGTCGGACACGTTCACGTCCGTTGTTTCCACCTGGCTGTGCAGCGGCACGCCGAACACGTCGGCGGGCACGCCGCTGTACACGGCAACCTTGCCGTTGTCGTTGCCCAGGTAGGCGGTGGTGTGCAGCCACGTGTGCACGCCCCAGGCCGTGCCGCCAAGAATAGCGAGCAGCAGGACGAACACCAGCGCCACGGACAGCTTCGTTTTGCGCGCCATCTTCTTGCGGCGCTTCTCGGCGAAGCCCGTGACATCGGCCACGATGACGGTGACGTTGTCGTGGCCACCGGCGGCGATTGCCTCGTTGACCAGCTGCGATGCGCAACGTTGCGGGTCGCGCACGCGGCGCATGGTGGCTTCGATCTGCTCGTCGCGAATCATGGACGACAAGCCGTCAGAGCACACCAGCAGCCTGTCGCCGGTTTCCACGTTGATCTCGTACATGTCGGGGCGCGTGTGCGGGTCGCTGCCAAGCGCGCGCGTGATGACGGAGCGCTGCGGATGGTGGCGCGCCTCTTCGGGCGTGAGCTGGCCGGCTTCGATCATGTCGGCCATCAAACTGTGGTCGCGCGTGAGTTGTTGGAGTTTCCCCTGGTGAAGCAGGTAGGCGCGCGAGTCGCCGACCTGCGCGATAAGCAGGCGCTCGTTCTCGAGCATGCAGGCGGTCATGGTGGTGCCCATGCCGTCGCGGCCGCGACCGTCGTGCGCAGCGCGGATGATTTCGCGATTCGCCTCTTCGACGGCGTGCTCGAGCACGGCTCCGTCAAGATCTTTCGGGGCGAATTCCGCCAGCACGTTCACGGCGATTTCCGATGCCACTTCGCCCGCTGCGTGGCCACCCATGCCGTCGGCGACGGCGAACAGCGGCGGCGTGACAATTAGGCTGTCTTCGTTGTGGTCGCGTACGCAGCCGACGTCGGTGCGGCTGCCGAACATGGTGACGGCGCCTTTGCGGGTGCGTTGCGTGGACTTATAGGAACGCTGTTCACGTGCCATTATGAAAACCTCACACGAATGGCCACGTCGCCCACGTTAACGGTGTCGCCGCTACGCAGGGCGGTGGGCTCGGTAATAAATTGGCCGTTCACGGCCGTGCCGTTGGTGGAGCCAAGATCCTCGACGAAGAGGTTTTGCCCCATCAGGCTGAAGCGGGCGTGCCTTCCCGACACATAGCCCGCGCCGATGACGATGTCTGCGCCGGGGTTGCGGCCCACGATGACCGGCCCGCGCACAACGATGGACACGCCGCGCAGCTCTTTCGGGCCGCGTTCGACCGAAAGGCTCCAGGTGCGCTCGCGCTTGCGCTGGCCGCGCACGGCGCCGATTCCCGTTTTCATGATGGCGAACAGGAACAGGTAAAGCAGCGCAACGAACAGCAGGCGGATAAGAAGTAGCGCGTAGTCAATCACGGGGTGTCCTTCGCTTTTCCGTTATGCCAGGGTGAACACAAGGTCGGTGGTGCCGACGGAGATGTGGTCGCCCTCGTTGAGCGGCTGGCTTGCGATGGCGCGGCCGTTGACGTACGTGCCATTCGTGGAGCCAAGGTCGGTGATGATCCACATGCCCTGCGGGCTCAACGTGATTTCGGCGTGGTTGCGCGACACGTTGATGTCGGGGATGGTGATGGTGTTGTGCGATTCGCGGCCGAGCGAAACGCGGGCGCTGGCCAGGTCGAACGCGCGGTTCGCGGCCGTGTCGATCAAGCGAGCGCGGCCAGCTGCCTGATGCGGCTGCTGCAAGTCGGCCGGGTTGCCCGCGAACACGACGGTGTTAGCGGGAGCGGCCGGCTGGGGCGCGCCGTACTGCTGGGGCGCGGGCTGCGGGATGGCCTGCGGCTGGGGCACGGCCTGTGCAGCAGCGTAACCGGCTGCGGCACCTGCGGCCGCCGCTCCGGCCATGGGCGCAGCGGCGAAGTCGGGCTGCGGCATGGGCGCGGGCGCGGGCTGGTAGCTCTGCGGCTCCCAGCCGTTGGAAGCGGGGGCTGCCTGCTGGACGGCCGGTTGCTGATAGCCCTGGTCGTACGGTTGCTCGTACTGGTTATAGTGCGGCTGCTCGTACGGGGCCTGCTCGAAGTGCTGCTCAGGCGCCATGGCGGCAGCCGAGCGGCCGAACTGCTGCGCAGGGTAGGCGGCCTCCGCGCCGTAGCCGTTGTTCGCCAGGCCGTAACGCTGCATTTCCTCGTTGCGCAGCTGCGAGATGATGGGCGCGGCCACGGCCTCGGCGATGACGTCGAACTTGCCGTGCTTGAGGCCCTCGTCCACGATAAAGCGCACGAGCGGCTGGCCGTCCATCATCAGGCCCTGCTCGGACGCCTTCGCGGCCAGGTACGTTTCCGTTTCGCCTGCAAGCGTGGGGTAGTAACCGAACAGGCGACGGTCGTCGTCGGGGTTCACCAGCACGGTGTACAGCGTGGGCGCGTATTGCTTGCCGGCGCCGACCATCTTTTCGCGGCGCATCTGCTTTTCGGCTTTCTTAGCAATTTGAACAGGGGAAATAGGGGCGTCGAACATTTTGTCCGCAGTGCCCTCGAACGTATCCTCCATTTTGCCCTCGAACTTCGAGAAGATGCCCATTACCGCTCCTTGCAACGCTGTCTCATATATCGGCGGCGCGTGCCGCAAATTATCCGATGCTCCATCATGACACAATCATAATGGCTGCCCCAGGCCTTTTACGCAATCGTCATTTTATCGTAAGCGGAAAGTTGCCTGGTGCACGCCGGTGGCACGCCCGCTTGCGAATGGGGGCAGGGAGGAAGGTAAAGGCAAGGCGAAGGCGTGGGCGTAGCCGATGGCGTTGGCGGGGTGAAGGGACGGCGAAGGCGGGGTGAAGGGGCTGACTCTCCATCGTGTTGCCGCTCGGGTCGGTGTGAAGCGAGCGGCGAAGGGACTGGCCTTCCTCCTTTCCTCTGTCCCATTAAAAAGCGGGGGGATAAAAGCGGCAGCGTTGCGCTCTTCGGAGCGGCGCAGGCGGTTCGGGAAAGTGTTCGCGCTTCTGCGCTTGGCAAGAAATCGGCATTTCTGTAGCGCGAAACCCTTTCCGGACTCCTGAAACCCTACAGGAATCGGGGTTTCTTGCCAAAATGAGGATTTCTCGGCGGATCGGAGCTACAGAAACCCGTTTTTCTTGCCACGAGAGCGCGATTTTGGCATGCAGGATACAGGAATCTCGATTTCTTGCCAGATTTGGACTTCATGCGCCGAGGATTTTGGCGAAGCTGGCTTCACCAAAATCCGCGCTGGGCTATTCGGTTGGTTGCGCGTCTTCGACCATGCGCATGAGGTCTTGCTGGTTGTGCACGTCGCACTTGCGATAGATGTGGCGAATGTGGGTCTTCGCTGTGCCTTCGGAGATGTAGAGCTTCTCCTGGATGTAAGCGGCGTTGTGGCCCTTGGCCAGGAAGAACAGGATTTCCGTTTCCCGGCGCGACAGCAAAAACGTGTTGGCCACCGTCTCGCACTTGCCGCGGAAGCGCCCGCCGCCGCGCACGGCGTCGTTGCTGTTCGCGGGCTTTGTGGCCGGCTCCTGCGTAAGCGGCGTGCGGCTTACGGTGACGAAGGCGGTGCTGCTCGCAGGCTGCGAACCGATGGCGTCAGAAGCGGAAGCGCTATGTGTTTGCGCAGGTGAGGTGGTTGCAGAAGCCGTGGCGCTGCTTGTCGCGGCGGCGTTGCCCAAAGCGCCTTCGCCGTTTTGCGCGGGCTGCTGGGCCTGGGCACTTGCGGTGCCTTCGACTGCGGCAGGCGCGTCGGGCGTAGCGTCGCTGGGGATTGCGGCGTTTTCAGCCGCCGCCGAGGTGCCCGGCGTGCCCGATGCGGCATCAGCGTTGTGCGCGTCGGCGCGTTCTTCCTGATGGGAAGCGCCTTCGACGCTCGCGTTCGCAGTGCCCGTGGCCACATTGGCCGTCGCTTCCGACGCCGTACCCTGGGATGCGCCCTGGCTAGCGGCTTGCGCACCAGCCTGCGCGTTGCCCGCCGCACCGGCACGCTCGCCGGCGCGTTCGCGCTGGACGGCGTCCATGAACGAACGCGTCATGCCATGGGCCTCGCCGCAGTTGCGCGCCTGGGCCACGCGGGCGGATTCCCTTTGGCTCTCAAAGCTTTCGGACACGGCCTTGACCAGCGGACACGGAGCCACAATGGCCTCGATCTCGCGCTCGCGCGGCAGCAGCGCGTAGGCGAACATGATGACCAGCAGCATCAGCAGCACCACGGTTTCGCCGCCAAACGGCAGGGCATGCACGTAGTTCACGGCAGCCACCGGCGCCAGCATGCCGATCATGATGGCGAAGGCTAGGATGCCGCGGCCCAGGCCGAACACGAACACGGGCGACAGACGGAAGCGTTGCGACAGGTCGCCGAAGAAGATCCACATAAGCGACTCGAAGCACAGGAACCCAACCATCAGAAACACGCTGGTCAGCATGTAGTTTTCCGTGCTGGCGAACGGGATGAAGAACATGGTGACGGCAACGAAGGGCACCAGCGGCTGGAAAAAGCGGCTCCAGCGGTCGCTGCCGCCCAGCGCCATGATGGTGACCAGCACGATGACGGTGGCGCACCCGGCGGCCAGCATCAGCATGGGCTGCGTGCCCACACTGGGGTTCATGACCATGTTCTGCAGGGAATTGCTGCGCAGCAGGCCCAGCGCAATGCCCAGCGCCAGCACCGGCATGCCGAAGCGCACGATGAACTTGCCGCGGTTGATGGGCAGCGGCTTGAAAATGGGGACATCGTTGCGTTTGAAGTACGCATCCGGCGTCTTCTTCCACAGAATGGCCAGCTCAAGCAGGGGAACCAGCGCAGTTGCCGTGCCGGAGATGGGGAAGGGCGCGTAATGCAGCACGCTGGCGAACAGCACGATGGAGATGGTGATGGCCACGGCGGTGTTCAGCACGATCGACGCGCTGTCGCAGCGGGCGAACGCCGTGCCCCAGTAGATGATGAGCGTGGCCGAACCGATGCCGGTCATGATGCCCGAAATCAGCTCGAACAGCGGGAACCCAGTGCTCGGCGGCGCCATAAGCAGAAACGTGCCCACGCACGACAGGCATGCACCCACGCACAGCAGGGTGCGGGTGGTGTAGGCCTTCAGGAAACGCTGGTTCGTCAGTGCCATGAATATGAGCGCGCAAACGTAAACGCATGAAGAAATAAGGTAAGGCAGCGACACGCTGCTGTTGTAGATGCCGCTGAACGTGTGCGCCGCGCCGAACACCGAAGCGGTGCCGAACATGGTCGCGAACACCCATGCTTGGTGCAGGCCGTAGCCCACCGACAGCATGCTGAGCTCTCCAAAGGCGCTTTCGTCTCCGAAATCAGCCTTGAGCGTGATTCGAGGAACACGTACCCCCATACGCAAAACCCTCCTATTTAATTGCATCCTCTTCGATTCCCTATAATAGCGGGCGCAAAGGGGCAGTGGTATGAGGGAGCGGGGTAATTTTCAGGGTGAAAGCGTCAAGGTAAGCGTTTCACCTGGGCATATGGAAAAATCATCCTCGGGGGATGATGGCGAGGACGCGGGCCGGAATCGGCTGAAATCGTTCGATTATTTCGTTCGAGCGCACTCATGGAGAACGCTCTAGAAGGCGGCTTCGCATGCGCATCTCCGGCGTCTCTGCGCTGCCGCGGCGTTGAGGCGGCAGGCGGGTGGTGTTGGGCCGGGATTGGCGTCGCCAAGGCCAGGGAAAGGGGAGCGCCGTTTTCCCGCTCGGTGGTATCGGCGTCGCCCTTGTGCCGTCTTGCGCGATTGCGAAAGGGGCCGCCGGGGCTGGCTGGTCGACCAGCCCCGAGCAGACGGTGGGCGAAACGCTATGCCACCGTGATGACCACGTTGTCGTAACGGTTGAGCTGGGTGCTCTCACCCGTGGTGCCCTGACCGTCGTGCGTGGTCTGCGTGCCCGGCTTCTGGCTTTCGGCCGCATGCACCGTGCACGTGTACTGCTTGCCGGACAGGTAGTCCTTCAAGCTGGTGACGTCGTAGTTGTGAATGGCGTCGATGCCATTCTGGTTCTCGCTGGACATAACGTCCTCGTTCAGCAGGTCTGCAACCGTGCTGCCCTCGGGGACAAGGACCAGCTCGCTACGAATCGCGCCGCCCTGGGCGGTTTCGTCGAGCACGCACGTGATCTCGTACACACCCTTGCTTTCCACCTGAGTGCCCTCATCGCTGTGGACGTAGTAGAACGCGTAGGCCGGTACGGCGATCAGCGCGCATGCGCAGCACGCAACCGCGATGGCAAGAATCTTCTTGCCCCAAGATGCGTTGACCATAAGAGCCTCCCTTCTCGCATAACTGTGAGGAACGGAAAGCCCCGCTTTCGGCAACGTGATTGGAAGTATACGGGGCGTGCGTTTTCGCCGCAAGGCATTCGCACGTGTTTGACCTGGGGAAATACAGAATAAGCCCGCGCGTATGATGCTTGAAGGTTCCGGCGCAGCCCGTGCGGGCCAACAAGTTCGCCATTTTAGGGTTTGCGGGATGATAGGGCGCCCGCCGCGCTTCCTATAATGAGCCGCAGCGAAGAGGAAACGCCCGTGACCTGCAGGTTTGCGGGCAATCGCCGCCATGGGGCGCGGCGTGCGGCATGTGTTGTCGCCGTCAAGCGCTTGCGGTGAGCTTGCAAGGCCCGCGCCGTGCAAGCTTGCGAAGGCCCGTGCGCAACGCCGCGCGGATGCCGGGCGGCCTGATCGAAGAACAGGGGGACAAGGCAATGGCCGAAGACCAAATCGTCGACTTGTGGGACGAAGAGGACGAGTTCGATCCGTTGGCCGTGGACGATCTGGACATCAACCAGGAGGACATGGACGACGACAACCCGTTGGATACGGTGGACTATCCCACCATGCGCAACATGCCCGAGGGCATGTTGCGCGAGTCGGTGTACAGCCCCGAGCGCCAAGGCGGCGCCGTTGAAGCGGTGCTTGCCATGCTCGATCATAACCCGGCGCGCCGTCCGGTGCTCGTTTCCATCCTGGGTTGGTGCGAAGGCGGCTGCCTGAACAGCGAGCTGACCGAGAAGGTTGACGCGCTGCAGGCCGACAACCGCTCCGTGTACGGAACCACCACGCTGTGCCGCATGCTCGAACGCGCCGGCGCGCTGGAACTTGAGATGCCCGAGACCGCCGAGGAGCACGAGGACATCGAAGAGGGCGTCGAGTACCTGGAAATCAAGGAGCGCGTCGACCCCACGTGGCGTACCACCGAGGCCGGCAAAGAAGTGTTTGCCCAGATGACCGATGGGTCGGCGTTCCGCGACATGGTGTTCAACCGCGACGTGAAGTACGTGGAGGTGTACCGCGCGGTCATGAACTTCGTTGCCGCAAGCCCGCGTTCGAAGGACGACATCGAGCAGCTGGTGGACGGTTTCGCCGTTGTGCAGAGCCCGCGCCGCTTCGGCGGGCACTTCATCGACATGCTGGAGCGCACCGACGTGCTGCATTGGAAGGACCGCTCGTGGCAGCTGACCGACTTGGGTCGCAAGATGCTGCCCGAGGTGAACGCGCAGGTCGAGAAGAAGGGGGAATAAGGGATGGCAGAGGAAATGGTTGCGGCGCAGGAGGCCGAGGAAATGGACCTGGCGGCGCTGATGGACGGCCGCGCGCGCACGTATGGCCTGATGGCACGCTTGTTCCTGAAGGAAGTCGACAAAGCGGCGCTCACCGAGCTGCAGGGCATGCGCTTCCCGGCCGCCACGGGCAACGCGAAGGTGGACGAGGGCTACCACATGCTGTACGACTACCTGCGCACCAGCTGGGACGATAGCATCACCGATCTGGCCATCGACTACGTGCGCACGTTCATCGGCCACGGCGTGAACGGCTTCTCCGCCGCGTACCCCTTCGAAAGCGTGTACACCTCCGAGCGTCGCCTGATGATGCAGGAAGCGCGTGCCGAAGTGCTGCAGACGCTGCGCGAGAACAACCTCAAGCGCGGCCGCTGGACCGAGGGCGAGGACCACATCGCGCTGGAACTGGAGTTCATGCAGCGCATGGCCATGCGCACGGCCGACGCCCTGCGCGCCGGCGACGAGGACAAGGCCATCGAGCAGCTTGAGACGCAGCGTACGTTTGCGCAGGACCACCTGCTGAACTGGCTGCCCATGATGACCGAGGACATGCGTCGCTTCTCGCACACCGCGTTCTACCAGGGCTTGGCCCAGCTGGTCATGGGCTACGTCGAGGAAGACGCCGCCGTGCTTGAAGAGCTGCTGGACAGCGTTGAGGAAGCGGCATAGCGGCAGGTCGCAAACGGGTTTCGCGCTGTTGCGGCGAAGCGTTGCTTACTAATAAGGTAGAGGCTGCGAAAACGCGGCGATTGTTGTTGGGCCCGGCGACCGCGCCGGGCTCTTTTGCGCTTCGAGTAACCTGAAGGGCGGCGTTCGGCCGGGCTAACCGGTTGCGGCTGGCCGTGCGCGCAAAAATCGCTCATGTATGTGATTTGCTGGAAAGGTGCCAAGTAGCGTTGCATGACGCACACCTTTGACCTGGGGAAATGGAAATGGAGTTGCCGTTGCTACGCTTGCTGGTGCGATTAAATCACATACATGAGCGATTTTCTGTACGCGCGCACTCATGAGGCCCGCTTTTTCGCCTTGCGGATGGTGTACGCTATGCGGCGTTGTGATTTTGCGATTGAAAGGGTTTGCGATGAGGGTTTGCGTGTTCGGCTCGTCGAGCCTGAATCTGGACGCGGTGTACGTGGATGCGGCGTTCGAGCTGGGGCGCACGCTGGCGAAACACGGCCACGGCATGGTGTTCGGCGGCTACGACGTGGGGCTGATGGGCGCGGTGGCGCACGGCGTTGCGGCCGAGGGCGGCAGCGTTATCGGCGTGGTCACCGAGGGCCTGAACCAGAAGGGCCGCGACATCTTCCCGTGCGAAGAGCTCATTTGCGAATCTGACCTGGCCACGCGCAAAACGCGCATGATCGAGCTGGCGGACGCGTTCGTGACCATGCCGGGCGGCCTGGGCACGTTCGACGAGTTCTTCGTGGTCATGTCGCAGGTGAAGGCGGGCGAACTCGACGCGAAAAGCGCCATTCTGAACGTGGGCGGGTACTTCGATCCCATGGTGGAAATGCTCGACCGCGCATGCGAAACGGGCCTGAACTCCTCTGACTGGCGCCGCGATTGCGAAGTATTCAACGCCTCCGAACCCCTTGTGGAGTGGTTGGAAGGACAAATAAGGTAACGAAACGCTTCCCTTTTCTGACTAATAGGCTGCTGTGGCTAGCACTCGAGGCCAAAGAGTGCTAACTTTCGTAGGTAGCATATTTTGTTGTGCGCGTGCTCAAGGAAGGGGCTCTTAGCATGGCTAAAGAAATTTCGTACGATAACGAAACCCGCGAGAAGCTTGCGGCTGGCGTGGCGAAGCTGGCCGACACGGTTCGCGTGACCATCGGTCCGAAGGGCCGCTACGTCGGCGTCACGAAGGAAGGCGAGCGTCATCCGTACGTGTCGAACGACGGCGCTACGGTTGCCGCGCATGTCGGCTCGCGCGACCGCGTGGAGAAGATGGGCCTGCAGGTGGTGCGCGAGGCCGCCACTGCCGCCAACAACGAGGCCGGCGACGGCACGTCCACGGCAACGCTTCTGGCCGACGCCATCGTGCGCGAGGGCGTGCGCTACGTTACCGCTGGCAATGACCCGTTGGCGTTGCGCCGCGGCATCCAGAAGGCCGCCGATGTTGCGTCCGATGCGTTGCTGAAGTCCGCCACGCAGGTCACCACGCGCGAGCAGATGGCCGAAATCGCCACCGTGTCCTCGGGCGACCCGGAAATCGGCAACACCATCGCCGAGGCGCTCGATGAAATCGGGCGGGACGGCGTCATCTCCGTTGAGAAGTCCACGAAGTTCGGCATCAGCCTGGACGTGAAGAAGGGCATGCTGTTCGACCGCGGCTTCATTTCGCCGTATATGGCCGATGACATGGGCAAGATGACCGGCGAACTCGAGCAGCCGTACATCTTTATCACCGACCAGCGCCTGGCCGACAACTTCAAGGACGTTGTGCCGGTGCTTGAGGAGGTCATGCAGACGGGCCATCCGCTGCTGATCGTAGCCGACGACGTGCGCGGCGAATCGTTGAACTCGCTGTTGATGAACCGCCAGCGCGGCACGCTTATCAGCGCCGCCGTGGTGGCGCCGGGCGCCGAAGAGCGCCGCAAGGCCGAGCTGGAGGACATGGCCATCCTGACGGGCGGCGAGGTTATCACGCCCGACCGCGGCCTGACCTTGGCCGATGCGAAGAAGAGCATGCTCGGTCGCGCCGCAAGCGTGCAGATTACGAAGGACCGCACGCTCATCATCGGCGGCAAGGGCAAGCAGGAGGCCATCGACCAGCGCTGCGAGGCTATTCGCAACGAGCTGAAGCGCCCGCATTCCGATTACGAGCTTGACGTTATGCGCGAGCGCCTGGCGAAGCTGTCCGGCGGCATCGCCGTCATGAGCGTGGGCGCGGCCACCGAGTCCGAGATGAACGAGATGCGCAGCCGCATCCAGGACGCACTGCGCGCAACGCGTTCCGCGGCAAGCCAGGGCCTTCTGGCTGGCGGCGGCGTGGCGCTTATCCAGGCGTCCAAGGCGCTTGACCAGGTGGAAGTTGCCAACGACGAAGAGAAGTTCGGCGTGGACATCCTGCGCAAGGCGCTCGAAGAGCCCATGCGCGCGCTGTGCAGCAACGCCGGCTACAACGGCGACGTTGAGGTTGCCAAGGCGCTTGAGGCCGAGCCGGGCTATGGATTGGATTGCGAAACCGGCAAGTACGGCAACATGATTTCCATGGGCGTTGCCGATCCGGCGAAGGTAACGGTGACGGCTCTGCAGGCCGCCGCATCCGTGGCGGGGCTGATCCTCATCACGAACTGCAGCATCACCGAAGCCGATAAGAAGGACGAGGAAGCGGAAGAGAAATAACCGCAACCGCGCAGGCTGTTGCCTGCCCGATAGCTATCAGAATAGGGAGGTTCGCGAAAGCGGGCCTCCCTTTTTTTCGCACGAAAGCGGCGACTAAGGCCGCCGGCCGCCTTGATGGGCGAGCTGCAACTTATACGTTTCGCCAAAACGTATAAGTTGCAACCAAGGAACGCCTTGCTTCTTTATACGTTTCTCTAAAACATATAAAGAGGTGCAAGGATGCGCTGGGACTATCGTCTGCTCACGAATAAAGAATCTTCCAATTTTTGCTAGATACGACTATCTTTTGCTAGATACGACTATCAAAAACGATAGATACGTCTAGCAAATTTGATAGATAGGGAAAATGGGGCAGCAAACGGGGGCTGAAAACGATTGGTCGGAAATGGTTGAGAAGCACGATGGGCAATGTTGCGTTCTCTCGAGCAGGCTAAGGCCTGTGCCTCGCAAACGCTGTCGTGACATCATGCTTGGCTTACTGTCTGCCGCGCCAAGCGTGGGTTCCGTAATTTGGCGAAGTGGGATGAACGGGGCGGGAGGAATTCCGTTTTCAGGAGAAGTGGGAACGCCTCTGTCTTTGGATGAGGCGCGGGCTGTCGTGCGGGGTGCAGAAACCGGAGAAATGGGAACCGCGGAGGGCCGTCTGGTGCTGTTTTCGCGGGATGTGGGAATGAAAACGTTCCCACATCCCGCGAAAACGGAATCCGTGCGCATCGGAATCAGACGTTTGCCGCAATCCATGCGCCCGGAGCTAAGTGATTGCTGCACATCTCATCCCCGATTGGCGCGGTTGCTGGGACCGGCCCGGGCCAGACAACGTTAGGTCGCTTGGCTGCGGAGCAGGAACATTTCGACGCGCGGTCGCATTTGGGATTCGCTCGCCGTTCGCTTATGAAAAGGTTCCGGAGAGAACTCGGCCTTGTTTGCGCTTGCGGAAGTGTTCGTGCTTGTTTGGTACGATAGGTGCAGCATGCGTAGTTGCGAGTTTGAGCGAGCGGAGATAGAGATGGGGATTTCGAATCCTAGCACGTCAGTTTGCAGTGATTATTCAACTCCTGAGGCCATTGCCTCGCGCGCTTCGGTTCTCGAAGGGAAGACATTCCAAGACATCCTGGATATGGGAGTTTATCCGCCGGATGGAGCAACGCGCGATTACGATAACCGCCAATACAAAGGCGGAATGGGCACGCTCGTTGAAGAGCGTTTTTTCGGTTATAAAGCAAATAGCGAGCATGATGCGGACTTTCCCGAGGCCGGCGTTGAACTGAAAGTCTCGTGCTTCGATAAGAAGAAAAACGGCGATTATTCCGCTGGTGAGCGGCTTGTTGTCTCGATGATTCCCTACGATGAGCCTATACAATCGGAATTCGATGACGCTGTTGTTGCACGAAAGTGTAAGCGGATGATGCTGGTGTATTACCATCGCGACAAGGCGATTGATCCTTATCAGCAGCAAATTCGCTATGCGAAATTGTTCGAAATCCCAGAGAATGACTTGAAAATCATTCGCGATGACTATCGCAAGATTGCATCGCTGGTCCAAGAAGGAAAAGCGGACCGGCTCAGTGAAAGTTTGACCGTCTATCTGGGTGCTTGCACGAAGGGGCCGACAGCGGCCAAAAGCTGGGTTGACCAATATTATGCGCCAGGTGGTCCAAAGGCGAAGAAGCGCGCGTTTTGTCTCAAGCGCCAATACATGGATTACGTGCTGCACCACTACCTAATGAATGAGAGCGAAGATCTTGATTGCATTATCAAGGGCGATGCTCCTGCAACTCAGACGTTCGAAGATTACGTGTTGTCCCTGATCAAGCCACATTTTGGAAAGACCGATCGCGAACTTTGCGAAGAGTTTGGATTGGAATACAAGGGCAATAAACGGCAATGGTCAAGTTTGTCGTACGCCATGCTCGGCGTTAGAGGTGAGAAGGCTCAGGAGTTCGAGAAGGCAAATATCTCGGTGCGAACCGTTCGCCTTGAAACAAGGGGCGGGATAAAGGAAAACTTATCGCTAGATACGTTCAAATTCCTTGACTTGGTAGAGGAAGACTGGGAAGGCTCGTCGCTATTTGAATATCTGGAGCAGACAAGATTCTTCTTTGTGGTGTTCAGGAAAGAAGATGGCTGCGCGCGTTTGGAAGACGCGTTGTTCTGGTCTATGCCAACGATGGATCTGGACGGCCCTGTTCATGATTGCTGGCAGGCAACGAAAAAGGTTGTTGAAGAAGGTGTCTGCCTTGATGTAACAAGGCAGAGAGACGGAAGCATTAGGGTTAAGAACAATTTGCCGGGGGCGGAAGACAATGCCGTTGCTCATGTGCGCCCGCATGCAACGAAATCTGCGTATCGGTTTGCTGACGGAACGGAATTGGGCGATGTCGAAAGAGACGCTTATCCGCTTCCTGATGGTCGGATGATGACGAGGCAGAGCTTCTGGTTGAATAACAGCTACATCTATAAAGTGGTAAAGACGGATGAATCTGACGCGGCGGATTCGTGAGTGCGATTCGTTGGGGATCAGTTGCGGATTTTGATAAAAGAACCAGATGCAGAGAGTTGACTTTTGGGGCAAGATCATCGATCCTGGATAGGTTCGATTTTTGCGCAGGCCTAGCGGCCGGCTTCTTTTTATCAGGCAAAGGATGGGAAATATGACGATTAAGGTGGCCGAGCTGTTTGCTGGCGTTGGCGGGTTTCGCCTGGGCCTTGAGGGCTACCGAAATGCCGATCATCCCGAGTTCGATATGCCTGCTGCCGGTCCTTTTGAGACGATTTGGGCGAACCAATGGGAGCCGCCGGGAACGGATGGCAAGCAGTTCGCCTGGCGCTGCTACGAGCAGCATTTTGGCGAAGGTAGTTGCGTAAACGAAGACATCAATAAGGTGCTGGACGACTACGAGGCTGGCAAGATTGACATTCCAGACGTCGACATGGTGGTCGGTGGCTTCCCCTGCCAGGACTATAGCGTTGCGAAGCCGCTGTCTGCTGCTCGAGGTATCGAGGGCAAGAAGGGCGTGCTTTGGTGGGATATCTATCGGTTTTTGCATCTGAAGGAACCGAAGTACGTTTTGCTTGAGAATGTGGACCGTCTGCTGAAAAGCCCTGCAACGCAGCGTGGCCGCGATTTCGCAATTATCCTTTCTTGTATGGCTGACCTGGGATATTCGGTTGAATGGCATGTGGTGAACAGCGGCGAGTACGGCTTTGACCAGCGCCGCAAGCGTGTGTACGTTTTTGCTGAACTCACGAGCAGCAATTGGGATTTGGCTGCGCGTACTCGCGAGGGCGTGATGGCGCGTGCGTTCCCCGTTGCGGAGCCGGATTCGATTTCGGAGTTTGAGATTCAGCACGACCCCTACGACATCACTCAGCACTTTGACCTTGCAGGCAAGAAATCGCCTTTTTGCTCGGTTGGCGTCATGCAGGACTTCAAAGTCTTGACGTTTGACGCGACTGAAAAGTACGAGGGAAAGCTTGGTGCGCTTGGCAATGTGCTGGTTCCCGAGGGGGAAGTGCCTGCTGAGTTTTACATTCCTGATGAGAAACTTGAATCGTGGAAGTACCTCAAGGGCGGCAAGCGTGAAGAGCGCGTCAATAAGAAGACGGGCTTCAAGTATTTCTACTCGGAAGGTTCGATGGCTTTCCCTGATTCACTTGAGAAGCCGTCTCGCACGATTCTGACGGGTGAAGGCGGCATTGGCGCTTCTCGTTTCAAGCATGTCGTTGAGGTTGATGGCAAGTATCGTCGTTTGGTTCCCGATGAACTCGACCAGTTGCAAGGCTTCCCGAAGGGTTGGACCAATACGGGCATGAGCGATGGTCGTCGTGCCTTCTGCATGGGAAATGCCCTGGTCGTTGGCGTGCCTCACCGCATCGGCGTTGAGATTGCGCGCGAAACAAACGCTGATTAAAGCGAGGGGTTTGCGGTGTGTGGGCGGTTTGAGGTCTTGGGTTGGGACGAGGTTGCGGACGTTGTTCGCGTGCTTGAGGCGGTCTCGCCTGTTAACGCGATGCCCGATTGGCCTGCTCGCTTGGTTGGGGTTGCTGGCGCGGTGCCAACGGATGCTGTTCCGGGGTCTGCGGTTGACGTGGTTGTTGCCGATTCACGCGGTGTGCTTTCCGCTGCGTGTTTGACCTGGGGATTTGCTGCTGAGTGGTCGCAACGCCCGGTGTATAACACGCGCTTGGAGAAAGCGATGGGGCCGAACCCTGGCATGTGGGCGGGGCCGATATCGCGCGGGCGCTGCGTGGTGCCCGCGCGCGGCTTCTTCGAAACGCACGCGACGGAGACGGTTCGCAGTCCGAAAACGGGCCGGAACATCAAGCGTCGATATCGTTTCGGCCCCGAAAACGAGGTACCGCTGCTGCTTGCGGGCGTGCGGGACGAAACCTGCTTCTCGGTGGTGACCACCAGCCCGAACGCGGTCGTTTCGCCTGTTCATGACCGCATGCCGTTGGTGCTGAGCCCGCAAGAGGCTGTGTGGTGGCTGCGTGCGCCGTGGCCCGATTTCGCGAACGGCTGGCATAGGCTGGCGAATCGCGGCGACGTGGCGTTGACCTCGTGCCCTGTGCAACCGGCCGCGCCGCAACAAAATTCCCCGTTCGAGCAAACGTCGCTGTTCTAGCGATGCGAATCGATTTCGACAATGAGCCGATTCGCCCATTCGATAGCGGCGCCCGCGTAAGGAAAAGCACGATAACGTGACCGAGCAAACGGCTTGTCTTGCTTCCGGGGTGGCAGAACTATACCGAAAACGGTATGGTTCTGCCACTTCTGCACCCTGGCAGGGACGAAAGTCAACGATTTTGCGACTTTTGGGTGGCTGCGGCTGTTTACGGCATCGGCGAGGTTATGGTTGGCTGCCGTGAGCGAAATTGATTGACGGGAAGTGGTTTGCGATGCAGGAGGATGCGCGCGGTTGGCGAAAAGCCTGCTGATGGTAAGCGGGGCCGCGTTGCGTATGAGCCTATAAAACATTTTTACTCACTATACTGAGTAAAATTACTCAGTATAGTGAGTAATTGAGATTTTGCCAGGTGAATGAGCCTATTCGTAAAACAGCGGCACTTCATCGCGAAGGAAGCTTTCGATGCTGCAGGCGCCTGCTGAGCCGCCGCCGACGATGATTCGCTTTGCTTCTGGACGCTTCTTCAGGAACTCGGCCATGCCGCTTTGGGCGGTTTCGTGCCCGCTTTTCACTTCAATTGCCGCTAGCGCCGTTCCTTTCGCCAACACGAAATCAACCTCGTTGTTGCCTTCGCGCCACCATAAAAATACTCAGGACGGCGCGGTTTGTTCTACGGGTTGCAGATGCCGCAGGGGGAGTAGCCTTTCGCGATGAGCTCGTCGCGGGTGCCGGTGAAGTCTTGGCGGTTTGCAGCGGCGATGTCGTTGGCTGCCGAGCACGTGGGCAGGTGGAACTTCTTGTTCTTCACGTTCAGGATGTAGTCGTGCTGCTCGGCGGACGAACTGGCAGTATCGCTGGCGTTTGTGCTGGTCGAGCTGCTGCCGGAACCCGATGCGCCCGCATCGCTCGATTCGCCCGCGTTACCGGTGGAGCTGCTCGCCCCGCTTTCGCCCGCAGCTTGAGCGGCGCGCGCGGCGGCCGCGGTGGTGATGGTGCCCTCGCCTTTGCTGGCAACGGCGGGCGTGTCGGCCGACTCCTGGCTTTCGCCGGTCACGTAATCGATGGCCACGCCGGGTTCCACGTTGTACACGAACACGTTGAACTGCACGGCCTCGCCGTTGTCCTCGATGGACTTCGCCTCCATCTGCACCCCGCGCGCCACCAGGTCGTTTGCGGCGAACAGCGGCGTGACGCGGTACAGCACGTGGTTGCCGGTTGCGCGCACGTAGTCGCCCACCAGCTCCTCGTAATACAGCATGCCTATCACGTTGAACGTGCGCGTGCCGGTGATGAGGTTGCGTTCGTTGGCATCTTCGCCGCACAGCTGATGGGCAATCAGGTGGCAGCGGTTGTACAGCATGCCGTCGTCCACGAAGCTGTACTTGCGCTGCACCCAGCCGCTTGGGTGAACCGACGAGATGTCGCCGCGCTTGTCGTTGGAAACGGTGTCGGTGCCGATGCGCGCGAACGCCTCGCCGCAGCGGCCCTCGAAATCCAGCTCGCTGAACTGCATAAACGCGCCGCGGGCTTCGTCTTGCGCCGTGAATCCGGGCACGCCGCCGTTGATGTTGATGCACAAGGCTCCCGAATACGCCGGGATGTCGGCGATGGTCGCACGCGCGGAATCGGTGGCGCTGTCGACCTCGCCGTTGTCCTGCGGCTGGCTGGCGGCGGGCGTATTGCCGCCAGTGCTTGTATCGTCGGGCGCGGCGGTGCTTGCGCAGCCAAAGCCCGAGAATGTCAGCGCAAACGCAAGCAGCAACGCAGCGAAAGCCGAGGCGACGCGCGTTTTCGGGGCAGCGGCCTGGTTGGCGTTGCATACGTGAGCGTGGCCGGCAAGGTTGTGGTTGTCGCACGTCTTCGGCTTGCCGCTAGCGAAAAGGCTTGCGAATGCGTTGGCGCATTCGGGGTCAGCGCCGGGGTCGGCGAAGGCAGCCGGCTGATTCCGGGTGGGCAGGCTTTCGGGGCTATCTTGATTCTCGCTGGTCGAACGAGCAGCGCGCTCGGTGAGGTCGGAGTGGTTCGAAGGCTGCACGAGGCTTCCTTTCGCGGGGGTTGCTGTGTAGGTCGCGAAGATTGTAGCCAAATGCGCCGCGCGGGGATAGGCCGAATCGACCGGGCCAATATAATGTGTGCATGACGAAAAAGCAGCTCATACTGAATCGATACAAGCCCCTGGGGAAAGCGGGGGCCGGCGGATTCGCCACCGTGCAGGTGGCGTGGGACACGCGTATCCAGCGCAAGGTGGCAATCAAGTGTATCCCGCTTTCCGAGGCCGAGCTTGAACGCGCGGCGCTCCCGGGTGCCGATGCTATCGTTTTGCCTGATGAGGAAGACGAAGCGAGAAGTTATGGCTCTGCGATGCACAGGACATCGCCCGGTGCCGAGCCTGGCAGCGCGGGCTGTGTCGGAACACCGGGGGCGGACGCGTCGTTGATGGGCGCTGGCGTTGCGGACTCGGCTGCCGCATCTCGCGCGCAAGCTGCCATCGACCCACAAGATATTCCGCCTTGGGAAGATTTGCCGGAAGCGTGCGGCGAAGCGGGCGGGGAAAGCGATGCGGAGGCCGCGCCGGTTGCGGCGGGCGACAGCCAGTTTACGGAAGGCAGCGTGGCTTCCGACCGTGCGCTGGTTGCGGGCGCCTCGCGCGCGCAGGACGAAGACGCTGCCGAAGCCTGGCTGTTCAATGCGACCAGTCGGGTCATGGCGCAGGCCGAAGCGCAGGCGCAAGCGGATGTTTCCGGCGAAGAATCCGCTCGCGTTTCCGCAGGTCGCGCGCCCATTCCTGCGCCGGGCGAATCTGTCAGCCTCACGCAGGCTGCCGACGACGAGCCGTTGGTGCGCACGTTGTCGCGCATTCCCGGGCTTGACGAGGCGCGTACAGCCGCCATGCTTTCCGACCCGAACATCGTGGCGGTGTACGACTTCGAAATCCAGGATTCCACGGCGTATCTGATCATGGAGTACGTCGAGGGCATGACGCTGACGGAGCTGCTGCGTGATCACGACGCCGAGCTGACGCTTGATATCGTGGCCGCCGTGTTCGATGGCGTGGCGCACGCGCTTGAGGTTGCTCACGAAAACGGCGTGCTGCACCTGGACATCAAACCCGACAACATCCTGATTAACCACGCTGGTCAGGTGAAAGTGACCGACTTCGGCCTGGCCACGTTGGCCGACGCCTCGGGCTTCGGCCCGGCTGGCGGCGGCACCATCGGCTACATGCCGCTTGAGCAGATGCGGCAGGAAAATCTGGACGCGCGTTGCGACGAGTGGGCGCTTGCGTCGGTGACGTACGAGATGCTGGCCGGCGAAAACCCGTTTTTCGCGCCCGACCTGTTCCAAGCTCAGGAGGCAATCGAGGACGGCGAGCTGGTGCTGCCGTCGCTGTGCTGGGACGACCTGGACGAAGCGGTCGACGACGTGATCTTCTACGCGCTGGACCCCGAACGCGACGAGCGCTACGAATCGGTGCGCGACTTCGCCGAAGAGTTCGCGCCGCTTTTGGGCGACGCGGCGCAGGGTCGCGCGGCGCTGGCCGAAATCGTGCAGGGGCCGGCGGAGGACGAGGCGCCCGCGCCCGCGCCCCGCGCCCCACGCATTCCGCTGCGCGACCGCATCACGCCGATGCTTTTGCGCGTGGCGTCGCACGGGTGCGGCGCGGCGGGCTCGGCGGTGCTGGCGTTCGTGTCGTTCGCGAACATCCCGCAAGCGTCGGGCTTCGACAATCCTCTGTTCTGGGGACTGTTTTGCCTGGTCACGCTTGCGGGAGCGCTTCGTCCGCACCTGGGTGCACTGCTGGGGCTGCTGGCGTTTTCGGGTATGCTTATCGCGTGCGGCATCCCGGCGGCGGGTTGCGTGCTGCTGGTTGCGGCGGGCGTATGGTGGTGGTACCTCGGACGCACGGACGATGCACCGGCGAACGCCGTGCTGGCGGCGCCGCTTGCAGGCGCGGTGAGCTTGGGCCCGCTGGCCCCGCTGGCTGCCGGGTTCTGTCTGCGTCCGGTGCCCGCCATGATAACGGCGGCGTTCCAGGCGATGTGCGCGCTGCTGCTTGCTGGTCTGGGAAGCGGCTCGCTGTTCGGCTGGAATATGCTTGCGACCTGGCATTTCTCCACAGGTGCGTTCGCTGGCGAAGTAGTTTCCGACCGCATGGTGGCACTGCTTTCGCAGCCGGGCACGTGGGCGGTGGCGGCAAGCTGGGTTGTGGCGGCGGGCGTTTGCGCGCTGCTGCGCTGGCGTCCCACGCGGCTGTTCGCGGCGTTCGGCACGCTGGCCGGCACGGCGGCTATGGCGGGCGGTCTGGCTTTGGCGGCGGCTTCGCTTTCCGCGCAAGCGCCTTGGGCGCCTTCGGCCTTCGACATCGCCTCGCTGGCGGTTTCGGCGGCAATCATGCTGTTTGCCAGCTATCTTCTGCCCGATCCCGAGTATTATGACGAAGGCGACGAATAGCGAAACGCAATGGCTTGCGACCGGGGTGCCCGAAGCTGCGGTGCGGCGGCGGTTCGCTGGGCGGAAACTTGTGGGCTTGCCTGGCGCGCGCACGGGCTGGCGCGGCGCGCAATGCTGCGCACGTGAAACTTGCTTTGCTGGGCAAGGTTTACGCTATTCCGCCGCGCTAACTTCGCACACTGCTTACTGACCTGCGATTTCACAATCGCGCATAACAACAAAAACGCGGCCACGGCGTGAGATGTGGCAAGCGCCATGCCCGAGGGGGATGGCGAAAACGAACGAATGGGGAACCTGATGATTGAGCTGAACGACGACAAAACGCTGTTCTTCTTCGACCGCGACCTGGAGCCGGTGCTGACCGTGCCGTCTGGCGAAACGGTGCGCATCCGCACGAAGGACTGCTTCAGCAACCAGCTGACCGGCCCGCAGGACAAGATGGATGACCTGGATTGGGACGCCGTGAACCCGGCGACCGGCCCCATCTTCGTCGAGGGCGCCGTGGCCGGCGGTGCGCTGAAGGTGCACATCGACAACATCGAGTTCGACGAGCAGACGTGCTCGTGCACGGGCAAGGATGAAGGCCCGTGCGGCGGCCGCTTCGAGGACTGGGCCACGCATTACTGCAAGGTGCAGGGCAACACGCTGGTGTGGGACGAGCGCCTGAGCATTCCGCTGCGCCCCATGATCGGCGTCATCGGCGTGGCGCCGGCGGGCGAGCCGGTGAACTGCGGCACGCCGGGCACGCACGGCGGCAACATGGACAACACGGCCATCACCACGGGCGCCACGCTGTACTTCCCCGTGGCCGTTGACGGTGCGCTGTTCGGCTGCGGCGACATGCACGCGGCCATGGGCGACGGCGAAATCAGCGTTTCCGGCGCCGAGGTTGCAGGCCATGCCACCGTCACGCTGACGGCCATGCCCGAGCTTTCGCTGGTGAACCCGCTGATCGAAAACGACACGCATCTGGGCATCATCGTGTCGGCCGACTCGCTTGATGCGGCCGCTGACCTGGCCGTTCAGCAGATGGTGGACCTGCTGGCGTCGCGCACCAATGAAACGGAGGCCGACCTGGTCATGTTGCTGTCGCTGGTTGCCGACGTGGAAGTGTGCCAGATGGTCGACCCGCAAAAGACCGTCCGCTTCATGGTGCCGAAGTACGTCCTGGATTCCATCGGCTTCAAGCTGTAGGGGAGTGCGCGCCCTTCGGGCGCAATTGGAGAACGGTGACGCGCCCTTCGGGCGCTGGCGAATAGGGGACGAGCTTTCGCTCGCTCCCTATTCGCTTCTAGCGCGCTTGGCGCCGGCTTGCTGCCTGGTGCTTTTCGCCTTGCCTCTAGCGGTACTCGGGGCGCCGGTGCTTCATGAATTCCTCGCGGCTGATTTCCTGCGGCTCTGTGGTTTTCTTCTCATCTATGGGCGTGCCTCCTTAGGCATAGGCGGGAACGGATTTCCCCTTCTGAACGACCCCGCTATACCGAATATGGCGCATCAAAAGCGCACGTGAAACAGTCCTCTAGAAAAGAAAAGCGCCGACGTTTGGCGACGTCGGCGCTGCTATGGCGGCAAATCGTGTGAGTGAGTGGCCGCCGTGGATTAACGCGAGATGCTACTCGTCATCGTCGTCGAAGAACGACCAATCGTCCTTGCCCTTCGGACGGTCGACGAACGTTTTGCGCGTGCGACGCTCCATGATGACGCATGCGATAAGGCTGATGACGATGCCTGCACCAACCATAACGCCGATTCCGGCGTACGTTTCGAAAAGAAAATGGTAAAGGCCGACCCAATCCATGCTGATCCTCACGGTTTCATGCGACTGCGCTCGCAGGCGCGATTTACAAAGCCAAAGTATACTACACCACTTGCCGCGAAACCGCGGCGCAAACGAAGAACAACCACGCTTCGCAAACTGGCTACACGCTCCGAAGACGGCACCAACAGGTGTGCTGGGGGTTGCCGAACGCTAGCGGCGAGGGGCGGCTTGACGTGAGCGTGTTGATGCAGCCGCCAACATCGACGGGACGGGGGCTGGCTGCTACGGCGCCACTGGCGGTCCTCTTTCGCGCTTGGTTGCTCGGGGCCTTTGTTGCGAACGCTGCGGAATCGGCCTTCCACCAGGCGCCTTGGGGCATGATGACGGTGCCGGCGATCACGTCGTCGGTAACTTCGGCGGGCAGGCGCAGCGCGCCGAAGCGGTTGGTGGCTTCTACCAGGTCGCCTGTGCGGATGCCGCGTGCGGCGGCGTCTGCGGGGTTGATGGAGATGACCTGCGGCGGCCGCTTCGGCATGGCGAACACGTTGCCCCACGACGAGTGAATACGCGCAACGCTATGGAACCCAAACACGCGAAGCGCCTGGTCGCAGGCGCGCGGCACTGCTGTGCTTGCTGGGTTGGCGAAGTTGCGGGCGTTTTGACCCGCGTTTGGCTTGAGCGCTTTTGCGAGTTCGCCTTCAGATGCCGGTTGGTCGCCTTCTTCGTTCCCGTCTTCGGGCTCGTCTACGCCGAACTCCGCTGCGGTCCATTCGGGCACGTAGGTGGGGATGGGCGTGATGGCGCCTTCGTCGGGCGTGCCGTGCAGCGACTCGGCAACGGCGGCCAGGTGCTCGCTGAAGATTTCCGCTTTGCCTGAAGGTGTGTCAAGCGGGTGCGCAACGGGGTCGCGTCGCCAGTCGGCTAGCGCCACGAACGGCGCGTCTGCTGCGTCTTTGCGGAAGCAAACGCCCTGTTCAAGCAGCTGCTCAAATGGAGGCAAGGTGTTGACGGGCGCGTTTTCTGCGGCGTGGTCGTCGCGGGTTTTCTGCGCTTGGCATGCGGGTTGTGCGCCAAGCGTTTGCGCGCTATCGGTTTGCTCGCTGTCGGCTTGCGCGCCTCCAGTCGTCAGGTGCTTTTTCTCGGGCGTCAGCTGCCTGCTGACTTGCGCGGTACGTTCGCGATCGGCTTCGTAGAGCTTGCAAATCCACTCTGCTTCCGTGAGCCCTTCGGTGAATGCGGCTTCAATGCCCCAGCGTTTTGCCAGGTCGCGGCACATATCCCATGCGCCGCGGCGCTCGAAGCGCGGCCCAAGCGCGCCATCGGCGGCAACGATGCGCCGGCCCCATGTGTCCGCATCCATGACGCTGACTTGCTCCATGCGGAACAGGTCGGGCAGCACGATGTCGGCGTAGCACGCCGAGTCGGTGAACTCCACGTCAATGTTCACGATGAACTCGCACGCGCTCGTGTCGGCCAGCACGCGATGCGCGCGGTTGACGTCGCCATGCTGGTTCGTCAGACAGTTGCCGCCGTGGCACACGATGGCCTTGATGCCGTGGGCCAGCCGCTGGTCGGCCGCAAGCCCGCGCACGCCTTCGGCGGCGCCCAGGCGCGTGCCGTCCTCGATGGCGTCTAGGAACCGATAGGCGGGAATGCGGAAGGGAACGCTATTGTGACCTGCGGAAACATGCGTAAGAAACCCGCCACCCCACGCGACGTTCATGCCGTTGTTCGTCCCCGGAAGTCCCACCTGGCCAAGCGCCAGCGCCAACAGCATGATCATGCCGCTGGTCATCTCGCCGTTGCTGCGGCGCTGCGGCCCCCAGCCTTGCATGATGAACGCGGGCCGCGCGTGTGCCAGCTCGCGCGCAAGGTCGCGGATGGCTACTTCGCTTGCGCCGGTGATGCGCGCGGCCCACGCAGGCGCTTTCGCCACGTAGTCGTACCCGGTGCCCCGCAGGTAATCGAGGACGGAAAGACCCTTGCCGCGCCAGCGCGCAGGCAGCGTGTCGTCGGTGAAGCCGATGCAGCATTCGCGCAGGAAATCCCAGGCCAGCGCGTTGTGCGTGAACGTCAGCTCGTGCAAAAGCGCCGCAACCAGCGCCCCGTCGGTGCCTGGGTTGACGGGCAGCCATGTGACGTTGGCATTGGGCGTGGCTTCTCGGTTGTGCTTTGCTGCCGAGCTTTCCGATTGGCCATCGGATGGGCAGCTTTGATTGAGGGGGCTGGTTTTGCGGGAGCTTGAACGCAAAGCATCATTCGTAGAAGTCGATGTTTCGGCTGATTGGCGTGTTGCGGTCAAACTATTTTCCGCTGCTTCGCGGTCAAACGCTCGCTCGGCTTCGCGGATGGAACCGTTGCGGCGCGGGTCGACCACCACGATGCGTCCGCCTCGCGCGGCTATCTGCTTGCATACGTGGTCCCAGGCGCCATGCCATGTGGCGCGACCGGTTCCCGTTTCCGCAGGTGAAGCGCCGAAAACAAGCAGCAGATTCGCATCGGCCGCCGCATCAAGGTCGCTGCCGCCGGGGTAAAGCGCGCCTTCGCCGTACAGAGCGCGCACCATGGCGTTGATCTGCGGGTTCGAGTAATTGTTGTAGCGGTCGAGAAAGCCGCCGAAGCAGTTGAGCAGGCGCTCGAACGGGTCGGCCGTGGTGCACGATTGACCCGTGCTGTACGCCAGGTAGATGGCGTCGTTGCCAAACTCGCGGCGCACGCGCGCCAACTCGCGGGCTACGGTGTCAAGCGCTTCGTCCCAGGTGATGCGCTCGAATTGCGCCGACCCGCGCGGCCCGACGCGGCGCATCGGCCACATAAGGCGATCGGGGCTGTTCGCCCAGGCGCGCATGGACAGGCCGCGATGGCACGCGGGCGCGGCTTTGTTGGCGCGCACGCGCGCAAGTTCCCCGTCGCGCAACTCAAGCACCAGCGGGCAACGCCCCGGGCAATCGATAGCGCAAAACGCCCGCGACGTGGCCTTTTGCGCCATCGAAATTGCACGGGGTGATGGTTCGGCGCTCGGCACCGTCCTGGATGAGGCGCTTTTTGGCGCAGATGGGCTGGTTCGTTCCAAGGCTTTCGGCTGGCCTTGATTTTCGCGGATTAGGCCATTGCCGCCGTTACTATCTTGCGTGCGAAACGTTGGTAGCGTGTGACGAAAGATGTGGCCTGCTATGTTCGAAATCGCTTTCATGCTCCCATTATCTTGTATGCTCGCCGGCGGAGTTGCTTGCGCCTCAAAATCTTCCATCAGACGGCAGGGTTACCACAAAAATCGCTCATGTATGTGATTTGTTGAGTGGTTACCGAGTAATAGAGGAAAGCGCAACCTTGTGACCTGGGGAAACAAAAAACGATTTTGCCGACTACTTGGTTGGTCGGCAGCAAATCACATACATGAGCGATTTTTGGTTACGCGAGGGTCCGGCTGAGGCGTTTGGAAGGCGATTTCCTGGTGGCTCCGGCTGAGGTGGTTGGAAGGTGATTGCGTGGTGGCGCGTACGATTGAGCGCTGGCTTGCCGTAAGGGTGCGAGCCCAAACTCGCTCGAGTTTGGGACTTGTTGAAAGCTTGCGAGCTATCGCGAAAACAGCAAAGCTGTGAACTGGGGAAATGCGAAGTCATTTTCACTGTTATAAGGCACGTTGGAATTAAGCCCCAAACTCGAGCGAGTTTGGGACAAAGGGGACCTCGAAGCGAAAGTTGGGAAGTCGGAATGACGACATGGAAGGAGCTAGCGGTGGAAAACGCGAGTGAGCTTTATAAAGAAGCGCTGGCATTGCAGCCCGTAATGGTGGGTTGGCGGCGTACGCTGCACCGCCGCCCGGAATGCGGCCTGCAGGTACCGAATACGTCCGCGTTCGTGCAGGAGCGCCTAGTTGAACTGGGCATTCCGTTCGCCGAGGCAGTGCTGACCATCGGCAAGTTTCAAGCGGGCGACGCGGCAAACGTCATTCCCGAGCAGGCGGGCAAGTCGGCATGCTGTCAGGAAATATTCTCCGCTTCGTCCGCTGTTGCGCCTGGTGAGCGTGGAGTCCCGGATGCGGTTTCGGGGGCCAATGGCCCGTTCGGCCACCATACCCCGCGCGTGCGCTTCAACGAGGACTACCTGCCCCAAGCCGCCACCATCTACGCCGCCAGCGCTCTGAACTGGCTAGCAAACCACAGTCGATAATCGCGCCCCTGCGGGTGTGGGCGTGCCGCTCCCGTGAAGGCGTTGCATCGGTTGCGCCGCCCGCGCGTTTGCTGCGCTATACTGGTTCAACTGCTCTACGAGAACCGATTTATAGAAGGAGAGCGCGCAATGCTAGACCTAAAGTTCGTTCGCGAAAACCAAGAAGCCGTCGCCGAGGCGATGAAGAATCGTCATGCTTCATGGGACGCGTCGCGCTTCTCCGAACTTGATGAAGCCCGTCGTGCCGCCATCACCGAGGAAGAGGCCCTGCAGGCGGAGCGCAACGCCACGTCCAAAAGCATCGGCCAGATGATGGCCGCCGGCAACAAGGACGAGGCCGAGGCCGCCAAGGAGCGCGTGCGCCAGATCAACGACCAGCTGGCCGAGGTGTCCGCAAAGCGCGAAGCCGCCGACTCCGAGCTGCACGACATCCTGCTGCACACGCCGAACATGCCGGCCGACACCACGCCGGTGGGCGACGACGAAAACGACAACCCCGAGGTGCGCCGCTGGGGCACCCCGCGCGACTTCGAGGCCGAGGGCATCACCATGAAGCCGCACTGGGATCTGGGCGCTGACCTGCACCTGCTCGAGCCCGAGCGTGCGGTCAAGCTTGCTGCCAGCCGCTTCGTGCTGCTGCGTGGCCAGGCTGCCCGCCTCGAGCGCGCCATCATCAACTTCATGGCCGATACGCATTCTTCCCGCGGCTACACCGAGTGGTGGTGCCCGGCCATGGCCAACTCCAACACGCTTACGGGCACGGGCCAGCTGCCGAAGTTCGAGGACGACCTGTTCAAGACCCGCGAGGGCCTCTACCTTATCCCCACGGCCGAGGTGCAGCTGACCAACATTCACGCCGGCGAGGTGCTTGACGCTGCTGACCTGCCGCTTCACTACTGCGCTTACACGCCATGCTTCCGCGAAGAGGCCGGCAGCGCCGGTCGCGACACGCGCGGCCTCATCCGCGTGCACCAGTTCGACAAGGTGGAAATGGTGAAGTACGCCAAGCCCGAGGAAAGCTACGACGAGCTGGAGTCCATGGTCAACGATGCCGAGAACATCCTGCAGCTGCTGGGCCTGCCGTATCGCGTGATCAGCCTGTGCACCGGCGACATCGGATTCTCCGCCGCTAAAACGTACGACCTGGAGGTGTGGCTGCCCAGCTACGGCGCCTACAAGGAGATCAGCTCCTGCTCGAACTGCGTCGACTTCCAGGCGCGCCGCGCGAACATCAAGTACCGCGACCCCGAGAACTTCAAGGGCACGCGCTACGTTCACACGCTCAACGGCTCCGGCCTGGCGGTTGGTCGCACCATGGCCGCCATCATGGAGAACTACCAGCAGGCCGATGGCACCATCAAGGTGCCCGATGTGCTGGTGCCTTACATGGGCGGCGTCGAGGTCATCGGCGACCAGGCGTAGGAAACGCGCAGCAAGCGTAGGAAAACCGCACGTAGATAAGGTATTTTGCACGTGGTAACGAAGCGAAAGCCACCGAAGCAGAATAACGTTCAGGGCGCGCCGGTCAAACCGGCGCGCC
>OLRT01000252.1_pt1 | contig 42695 bp, 31 predicted proteins | sample 1672021 | NCBI WGS metagenome assembly OLRT01 (sample SAMEA3136637, study PRJEB25190) | human gut metagenome | reverse complement strand
AGTGGGAGCTTTCAACTCCCACTGACATAAGCCCCCCTCACCCGCCGCTTAGTGCTCCGCGTACTTGAAGCGGGGGAATGCTTATCTGCATTCAAACTCTTTATACGCTTCCACCACACTGCTGTTTCCGATCCATACCCGGAATGTTCCCGGTTCACTGCCAACCGTTCCATCACCCCGCAGAAAGCGAAGCATGGTTTCATCGATATGGAACGTTTCTCTTCTGCTTTCCCCCGGTTCCAGCGTAACTTTCCGGAATCCTTTCAGTTCCTTCACCGGCCGTACCACACTGGCAAAGACATCCTGGATATAGAGCTGTAGTGTTTCCGTTCCCTGTCGGGTTCCTTTATTGGTCACTGTCACACTGGCTTCCAGACTGCCGTCTGCAGAAAGGGTATCTGCTGTCAGTTCCGGAGTGGAGATTTCAAATTCCGTATAGCTCAGACCATAACCGAAAGGATAGAGAGGCTCATTCGGAATATCGAGATAACGGGAACGGAAATGATCCGTACAGCCCTCGAAATCCCCTCTTCCAGTGGAATAAGCATTGTAATAGACCGGCACCTGGCCCACGCAATACGGAAAGCTCATAGGCAGTTTTCCGGAAGGATTTTCTTTTCCGGTCAGCACATCAATAATGGCATGACCTCCTTCCGTACCGGGAAGCCAGACCTCCAGAATGGCTTTCGCCAGGCGGCTGACCTTTCGAAGATCCAGCGGCCGACCGTTAAAGAGGACGACTACCACATTGGAATTTACCCGGACAACCTCTTCCAGAAGTTCCAGCTGGACATCGGGAATCTCAATATTCGCCTTACTTGCTGCTTCCCCGGATTCCTTGAAATGTTCGCCAAGAGGCATGATCACCAGATCGGCTTCTGCCGCTGCCTTCAAGGCTTTCTCTTTCATCTGTCTGCATTCTTCTTCCGAAGGCTCTTTTTCGACTTCAAGCCGAAGCTGTGCCGCACCAAAGCCTGGCGTAAGCACCGGACACCCCTGTAAATAAACCGTACGATCAGAAACAAAGACTTCCTCTGCTGCTTCCCGGATCGTCACACTGTCTTTTGCGTCCCCGGTAATGGCCCAGCTGCTCAGCATCTCTTTCCGGTCTGTATAAGGGCCGATAAAGGCAATTTTTTTCTCTGTATCCACAGGCAGGATCCCGTCGTTTTTCAGAAGAACAAAGGATCGCACCGCCGCTTTTCTGGCTGCCTTCCGGTGTGCCTGGCAGAGGAAGAGTTCCTTCTCTTTTTCTTCATCCGCATCTTTATATGGATTTTCAAAGAGTCCCAGTTTGTTTTTCAGTTCCAGGATCCGCATCACGCTTTCATCCAGGAGTTCTTCTTTCAGAACACCTTTCTGGATCAGATCTGCCACATGATCCAGATATGTAGTGGTCATCATATCAATATCCACACCGGCACGAAGGGCATTTTCTGCGGCTTTCTCCCCATTCTCACTGTAGCCGTGGGCGATGGTTTCTTTAATGGCAGCAAAATCAGAGATCAGAACACCATCAAACCCAAGCTCTCCACGGAGAATATCTCTCATCAGATGACGGTTTGTGGATGCCGGAATTCCATCAATGGTGTTAAAGGACGTCATGACCATACCTGCCCCGGCATCGATGCCTGCCTGATACCCTTTCAGATAAAATTCCTGAAAGGTATGGCTGTCCATGCTTACCGTGTTATAATCCCGGCCTGCCTCTGCTCCGCCATAACCTGCAAAGTGCTTGACGCAGGCACAGATTTTTCCAGGCGCTTTCATATCAGAACCCTGGAAGCCTTCCACCTGGGCTTTCACAAAACAGGAACTGAGATACGGATCCTCTCCGAAAGATTCCACCACTCTCCCCCATCTGGGATCCCGTACCAGATCTGCCATGGGAGAAAAAGCCACATGAAGGCCTGCAGCCGTTGCCTCTTTTGCCGCGATCTCCGAACCTTCTTTTGTAAGCTCCGGCTCAAAGGTAGCCGCCTGAGCCAGCGGAGCCGGAAAAATAGTCTTCATCCCATGGATCACATCCATCATAAAAAGCAGAGGGATATGGTGTGGCTGATGCTCCATATATTCTTTCTGGATCTTTTTACTAAGTTCCGCTCCCTGAAGTCCCAGAACAGAACCTGTCAGAGCCCCGTTTTCATCGGAAAGATTCAAGCCGCTGTCCGGCCCTGTAATAAATTTTTTTCCTTCTTCCACATAATAATAACCAATGATCTGAAAAAGCTGTCCTACCTTCTCCTCCAGGGACATCTCTTTCAGCAAGGCTTCCAGCTGCTGTTTTTCCATGGATTTTCCTCCTTGTTATTTCTCGATACACACCATTCCTGTGATTCCAGACTCACTGGTTGGCACTGATTTGACTCCCATCATCGCCATCATGGGATCGGGATGCTGTGACATTTCCCGCTCCAGTGTGGTCGCCACTTCAATGCGAAGTTCATTTTCGCCCTCTTTCACCAGACCGCTAAGGTCATAACGGTACGGAGCCGCAATCTGGATCCCGGCGCTGACGCCGTTCACAAAGACTTCCACGCCCTCGGCGGCTTTGCTGATCTCCAGAAGAAGACCCTCACCTTTTTTACAGCTGATCGTATTTTCATAGCGGACAAAGCCGGAAAACAGAGGTTCTTCCTCCGCCAGGTGATCCGGCAGAGTAACCGTTTTTTCCTTCTGGAAGGCCGGATAGTCGATGCTCCGGCAGAGACTCCGCTTCCAGTTTGCAGCAAGAGGCTGTTTTTCCCCAGAGAGAACCAGCGGCTCAGAAAGTGTCTCTTCGGTCTCATCAAAAATAACAACCAGCGGCTTCAGCGGCTCGACCGTTACAGAAAAGAGGGTTCCGTCCTCTGTCTCCTTCGCGGAAAGGCTCTCCAGACGGTTCTCCCAGGGATTATAGGCATAGCAATCCCCTTTCTTTTCCATGTAAATCTCGCCGGTGTAATCCGCATGGTCTTCATTTACAAAAAGATAACGATCGGTTTCTTCTTTATAATGAAGGTAATGAAGTCTCCGGTTTGCCGGTGTGATCCTTACTTCCCGCACCTTCGTTTTTTCCAGTGCCGGGAGCAGTTCCGGAAGTGACAAGCAGATTCCTCTGCGGATCTCTTCCGGAAGCGCCATTCCCTCGCAGCAGTTCTCCGGATAGTCTTCTATAAAAAATACCTGACCGCCCTTTTTCAGGAATTCCGCAATTCCATCCGCCGCGGCTTTTGGAATGTAGTTATATTTCGGAACGATCAGAATCTGATATTCCTGGGTATTCACTTTCAATGTGCTGCCAATCTCTGTCCGGTAAGACTCTCTCTCTGCAAATACATCTGACGGGATAAAGTCATATTCGATCTGTGCTTCTGCCAGAAGCCGTGCCGGCTCCTGCATCATCATACAGTCACTGCACCAGTCAGACTCTCCCTGATAAAGGATCGCTGCCGGAGCGATATGCGTTCCTCCACTGATCAGTTCACACATCCGGTTGGCATATTTCATCAGGCTTCCGAAATGGCGGTACTGCGGATTGTTTCCGTGAGCATAAAAATGCGGCGGACAGTCCGGATCCGGAAAGTCCTTAGCAGAAAACGCATGGGGAACATAATGGTTCACTCCGCGTACAAGGAAATGGTCCAGAAGGAACTTTTCCAATTGAACGCCTTCGGACCAGCCGTAGGCTCCGAAGATCTCGCACATGGAGCGGCCTTTTTTCAGGGGCTCGATGGCAGCCGCGGAGGAAGCCAGTTTGCCCAGGACATAATGATAGAAATGACCATCCCGCATCTGGAATGAATTGCCCGGAAGTTCCTCGCCCTGGGGCAGTACCTGACCGCCAATGTCATCAATACCTGACATATCCTCCCCCGCCAGTCCTCGAAAATAGTGCCCCAGACTACTGCCGGTGCGGCTGTGCTGGTTGTTGTCCTCGATAAGGTGCCCGATGTACTCCACGCCATGCTCCCGGCACCAGTTTCCGAGCTGGAAGGAGAAATCTTTCCGCACGGCTTTCGTCACGGTGTCCATATAGTCGTAACGGACCTTTGCCAGAAAATCCCTGTCAAAAGGCTGTTCCCAGATCAGCGGCAGGAATTTGTGGTAATTTTCTCCCCAGCATTCTTTCAATTTTGCTTCCACTTCCCGGCTCCAGGGCTGATCCTCAATTTCATAGATCTTTTTTCCCATCTCATAGAGATGACCGTTTCCGATTTCCGGTTCATCAGAGAAAAAACCGGCGATCGTCGTTCCAAAATCTGCTGCGTAATGCTGATAATGCGGTTCATAGACCGTATCGATAAGAACACGGCAGCTCTCCTCATCCATCATATTGATGTAATCCCTGTGCGGACCTCGGTTTCTCGTAAGGATACAGAATTTAAGCTGCCATTTTCCTTCCGGAACCGGAAATACGATCTTCCCGGAAGGGATCTGTCCGGAAAGATCCAGAATATCGGCTTCCGTTTTTCCGCCTTCCCGGACCGCAGTCACACTGATTAACTGATCATCATCAAAAAGCTTCCATTCCTGCCCCTGAAGCATGTGCTGTTCCATCTGATTCGGCTCCCAGGGAGCGGCTTTCTGATAGTTTTCCAGAGAAAATTCCATTTCTGTACCGCTTTTCGGACAATCCAGACTCCGGACGGTCAGACTCTGCCGTCTCAGTTTCCCATCTGCATTTTTCAGTGCGCCGTTGGCATAGCCTGTGGGAAAATGGCTGTCGTCCAGGATCCAGACCTTCATGTTCCGTTTTCTGGCTTCATCCAGGATCACATCCATATCCTGCCACCATTTTTCCCCGACAAAATCCGGATGTGGGCGGCTTTCCACGCAGACAGCCCCGATGCTGCTCTCTGCAATGACTTTCATATATTCCCGAAGGACTTCTTCTGTTTCTCCATGCTGCCAGAAAAAGGGGAAAATATAATTTCCACACTCTCCTGCCAGCAGTTTTCTGATTTTCTGATCCATAATGGATATCCTCCCTTTTTCTACAGTTTACTCCTTTACAGCTCCCATGGTAATACCTTTTACGAAATATTTCTGAAGGAACGGATAAACAATCAGCACCGGCAGAATACCGATCACGGCAATAGCCATACGGACCGTGGTCGTCGGCAGGCTTCCTACGCTGGTAATTCCCATCTGGGATGCATTTTTCGCAAGGAACTGAACATTTTCGTTGATCTGGTTTAAGAGAATCTGGATCGTGTAATAGGTTCCGCCTTCTCTCTGGCTCAGATAATAAAGACCGTTATTCCAGTCGTTCCAGTAGATGAGGCCGGTCATCAGACCGATGGTTGCAAGAATCGGGGTGGACAGGGGCAGAACGATCCGGAAAAAGATCTTGATCTCCCCAGCTCCATCGATGCGGGCTGCCTCGATCAGGGAAGCGGGAACGCTGAATTTGAAATAGTTTTTCACCAGAATGACGTTGAAGGCGTTCATCATCAGTCCGGGGAAAATCAGGGCCCACAGCGTATTCCGGATATGGAAAATCTGGCTCCAGGTATAGTAGCTTGCCACAATACCGCCGGAAAACAGCATCGTGAAAACGCACAGGAAGTTCAGAAGTCTGTGGCCCGGCAGGGTCGGATCGGAAAGGGCGTAGGCGAAGCCGGTGGTCACACAGAGACTTAAAAAGGTACCCAGGATCGTCACCACAATCGTCATGAGATAGGCATGGCCGATGGATTTCCAGGAGGAAGCAATGTAGTTGTAGGCTTCCATGCTCCATTTCGCAGGCCAGAAGCTGAAACCGTTGACCGTGGCCCATTGGTTATCGGTAAAGGAAGCAATGATCAGCAGGATAAAAGGGATCAAAGCCAAAGCGGTAAAAAGGATCATAGCCGCATTTGAGAGCAGATTCCATTTGGATGATTCTTTCATTGTCTTTTCCTCCTTAGAACAAAGCGTTTTCTTCGCTGTATTTCCGTACCAGGGCGTTGGCTACAATGACAAACAGGAAGCCGACAATCGACTGGAAGACACTGGCTGCGGATGACATGCCATAATCGGCATTTTTCATCAGGGCGTTGTATACATAGACGTCGATGGTCTGAGTCACGTTATAGAGAGCGCCGGAGTTTTTCGGAATCTGGTAGAACAGGCCGAAATCAGAGGCAAAGATACGGCCCACAGACAGGATCAGCATCGTGATGACTGTCGGTTTCAGAAGCGGCAGCGTGATATCTGTGATCTGTCTCCACTTCGTCGCACCGTCGATGCGGGCTGCCTCATAGTAATCCTGGCTGATGCCCACGATGCTGGAAAGGTAGATGATCATGGAGTAGCCGGTTCCCTTCCAGATGTTGCAAAAAGTCAAAATAAAAGGCCAGTATTTCTGCTCCTGATACCAGTTGATGGACTTCATGCCCAGACTTTTCAGCACAGAATTGACAAGGCCTGTATCTGCTGCCAGCAGCGTGTAAACCAGGTAGCTCACCACAACCCAGCTCATCAGATAGGGCAGAAGGATGATGCTCTGGTAAAATTTGGAAGCAGTACGGTTCCGGACCTCATTTAAGAGGATGGCCGCAGCGATGGAGATCACGGTTCCGAGAATAATAAAGGTGACGTTGTAAAGAATCGTGTTCCGGATGATGGTCCCGGTGGTGCTGGATTTGAAAAGGAACTTGAAGTTATCGAGACCGCACCAGTCGCTTCCAAAAAAGCCTTTGCTGACATTCAGCTTTTTGAAAGCGATCGTGATGCCGAACATGGGAATGTAGTTGTTGCAGATCATATAGATAATGCCCGGAAGTGCCAGAAGGTACATGGGCAGTACCCGTTTCCAACGGATTTTGGTCTTTTTTTTCGTGCCTGCTGCCATAGCGAAATCCTCCTCTTATCAGAAAAAATGTGGGCGAAGCGCCGCCCCACCCACATCTTTTTTCTTTTATCAGCTTGTCTCAGTCTCAGCCTGCCTGCTCTGCCAGCCATGCATCGAGCTGGGTCTGTTTCTCAGCAACAACTTTGTCGATGCCTGCTGCATTTAGATCCTCCAGGAATTTCGGAAGAACTTCTGCCGGATCCTGAGCGCCTGCTGCGATGATGCCTGCATACTGAGCAACTACGGTATCAATGGCGCTGACTTCTGTTGCCACGGATTCCCCGTTGAATACAAAGCCGAGAGTCTTGGAAACCCGGTCTGCCGGAAGATTCTCGTTGAACTCGGTTGCCATGGTGTAATAATCCAGAGTCATGGGCTCATAAACTGCCACATTCAGTTTGTCACCGAATACATGGAGCGGCATCGTGTAAGGACTGTTGGCTGCATCGATGCCGTCTGCATAGCGGACAACTTCCTGACCGGACTTTTCACCTTTTTCTACAACCTGGTAGCTGACTCCCTCCAGGCCGTTGGTCAGCAGGTTTGCTAGACCGTTATCTGCATAAAGATAATTCAGGAACTCAAAGGTTTTCTCCGGATTCTCACAGGTAGAAGGAATGGACCACATGGTACTCTGATACATGCTGGTCTCTGCATAGGCCGGAACGAGCTCAATCTTTGTCATCTCGTAGCCGCAGTCTCTGGAAAGGTTTGCTGTCATATCGGTCTCTGTGCTGTTAAAGCCTCCAAGATAATAACCGGATTGGATCTGAATGGTTCCTGCATCGGTGTTGGTGGCTGCATCCGGTGAATAGTAACCGGCCTGAGCCCAGGCGTACATCGTGTCTGCATATTCCTTATAGGAATCCAACGCGTACATGTTCTGTACCGTCAGATCATCGTCAAGACCAGCGCCGGCCAGAACTCCGGTAGAGTTGGAAGAACCAAGATTATCTACCTCGTTGATATAGCTGTACCAGTCTACATTGGAAGCGGTACCTGATACACAGTAGTAGCCGTCTCCGTATTTCTCTTTATAAGCAGCGAAAAGTTTTTCCAGATCTTCCAGGGTATAAACTTTGTCCTCATCGAAGGTGAATCCCAGCTCCTCCACAATGTCTTTTCTTGCGTAAAAGCCGTAGGAACGGGCCTGTTTTTCCTCAGAAGGAATCGCATAGAGCTTGCCGTTGTAGTAGCCGCCTGCCATGGCTCTTTCCTCTGCCTTCTCAATGTCAGCTCCGTACTGAGCATAGAGATCGTCCAGTTCCAGGAAAGCGCCCTTGCTTACCCAGGTACCCACACCGGTAAACATCGTGATTGCCAGATCCAGCTTATCGCCGGAGGTAATCATCAGGTTCTGCTGAGATGTGAGGTCGAAATAAGAGATCGGATACAGGGTTACTTTCACACCGAGTTCCGGCTCCACAACCTCATTCAGTGCATTTTCCACATCCAGAAGACCGGAGGGCTCCGCTCCCAGTGTGGGGATCACCATCACAACCTCATAAGGATCCTCATCTGCTTTTGCTCCCAGCGGTACTCCTGCTGTTGTGGACAGTACGGTGGTCAGTGCCAGAACAGACGCCAACATTTTTTTCTTCATAATACGTTCCTCCCTTAAATTGGTTCCGCGTTTTTTGATGGCTTCATTATACGAAATCCAGAGGTTTTCCGCTTGCAAAATCCCAACCTTTTCTGGCACTTTTTTCCTGTCCTCTGGTAAAATTCCGACATGGACTAGCATTATTTCAATATTTTGCCAGTTCTTTCTTGTATTCTGTCGGCGTTTTGCCGGTATATTTCTTAAAAACCTTGGTAAAATAGGAATAATTGCTGTATCCGAGTTTGGAGGCGATGTAGCTGACAGTAAGGTTGTCCTGCTTCATGAGCTCTTCTGCGAGGCCCATCTTTTTCTCCGTGACAAAATCCACCACACCCATCTGATGACGCTTCTTGAAAAGCCGCGTAAGGTGCGTTGGACTCACGCAGGCCTCCGTCGCCACCTCCTCCAGGCTTAAATTCTCTGTGAGGTGCTGCATGATGTAAAACTCCGCCAGCTCCACGGCATCCTTCGTCTTCGGGCTGTCACCGATAATCTTTTCCGCCGTCCGGCTCACGGAAGGCTCTGCTTTTTCCGTTCCTTTTTCCGGAAGCTCCCGGACGGCCTTAAGCTTTTCCGTGGCTCTCTTAAGGCACGCTTCCACTTCCTCCGTTTCTGCCGGTTTCAGGATATAATCCAAGCAGCCCATCTGAATCGCCTGTTTTGCAAAGGAAAATTCTGCATGACAGGTGAGAAAAATACATTCCAGTTCCGGTTTTCGCTCCTTGGCCCAGCGAACCAGTTCCACACCGCTCCGAAGAGGCATCTCAATATCACAAAGCAGGACATCGATCTCCTGTTTATTCATGATATTCACTGCCTGGGCATAACTGTTGGCTGTAAATACCTCATCAAAATCCAGTTTTTTCCAATCCATATCATCCACAAGGCCCTGAATCGCCAGAACCTCATCGTCAACGATCAAAAGATTCATCCTGCACCTCCATTGGAATTTCTATAAAAATCTGGGTTCCCTCGCCGGGCTGGCTCGTGATGTGGAAGGTACAGTCCTCCCCGTACATCAGATCAAGGCGTCTCCGGCAGTTCCAGAGCCCGATATGCTTTCCTGTCTCATTTTCCACGATCTCGCCCTTCTGAAGCTGCTCCAGAAGCTCCGGCTCCATGCCGTTTCCCGTGTCGCAGACTGTAATCCGAAGTCTCTCTTCCACCACACAGGCAACAACAATGATCTCCACCTCTTCCTCCAGAGTCAGCGCATGCTTCACGACATTTTCCACGAAATTGATGATCAGAAGGGAGGGAATCCGGGCATTTTCCGCTTCCTCAAAAATATAATTCAGATAGGTAAAGGCATTTGGATAGCGGATCTTCTGGATTTCCAGATAATCCTCCACACCCTTCATCTCATCCATAAGATTCACCATCCCACTGGTATGCCAGAGGGTAAAACGAAGATAGTTCGCCAGATATTTCGTAAAGCGCCTGGTATTTTCCAGATTTCCGGTTTTGGTCAGACTGAAAATCGTATTCAGACAGTTCAGGATAAAATGAGGGTTGACCTGAAGCCGGAGGTTTATGGCCTCAATCTCCTGTTTTTCCAGCTCCTGCTCGTAGACTTGGATTTTCAGATGATCCAGCTGATCCGCCATGGCGTTAAACCTGTGAATCATCTGGGTCGCCTCCTGATTCTCTCCCTCCTCCTGAATCCGGAAATCCCGGTCGTTCTCCTCAAGCCGCCGCATGGCCTCGTTGATGCGCCGGGTGGGCAGAAGCATCTTGATATAGACCACATAGAGAAGGATGGGAACCGCCAGAACATATACCAGAAGCAGGAAGCTTAAGAGCCTGGACTGAGCCGGAGTCTGGCTCAAGAACACCTTCCGGCTGATTTCGGCCGTGAGATAACAGCCGCTCTTTTTCGAAGCGCCCGACACCTGATTTTTCCCTGATTCTGCATTTTCCTGAAAACGCACCTCGCCCGCCAGCTCCTCACTTAACTGTTCCTGGATCTGCTTCTCAATATCACTGAGATTGATCAGAGAACCACAGATAAAATCTTTTGTCGTCGGAAGAATATGAACCAGCCATTTTTCTCCCACCAGCTCGCAAATTTGCCATTTATAAGTCTTATCCTCCCGAACCACCTCCTGCACTTCATCCAGCAGCGTGGCCCGGAGCGCAGACCAGTTCTTTTTTGATGCCAGCTGGCTGCTGTCGATTCTGGTCTGCCAGAAAAAATAGGCGTCCGCTTCTACGCTGTTTCGCACACGGGCATAAAGATCCTGCCAAAAAAAATAAGGCGAAAGCCCCGCATCCTTCTCCGTCGCAGCATTTTTGAGCTGCACCGCATAGAGATTATCATCCGCTTCCCTGATCAGATATTCGTCTGCGGACACGATCCGGTCATCCAGTACCTGCATGTAGAGCTCCAGGATATGCTCCACATTTTCCGTTCCCTGGCGCACATAGGATTCCCGGGTCCGATAAGAATAGCCCGCAATCACCGCATAGATGGGCAAAATAATCAGCGAAATGATGATCGTCATCTGGAACAGGATCGTTCGCCGGTTCATCCATTTTCTCGCTCGATTTCTCACAACAGTTCCCCCTCAAAGCTTTTTCTTCTATTTTAAATCTGATTTTCCGGAGGCGCAATCCCTCTGTTCTTTTTCTCAAGTCTGTGATACACTTTTCTATAATATTTTTTACGCCGGAGGCGATCATGAGCGAAAACAACGAAAAAATCCAATATTTCCGTACCATCCTTCTGAAAGTGAATCAGGTGTTTTCCTGGGTTTATGGGGCGGATTTTTCTCTGATCGAGAGCAACTGCACCTGGGAGATGGTGCTGAAAAATTTCTTCCTGCTGGACAGCCGGGAGCGGCTTCTGGAGATTCAGGAAAAAGCGGGGACTCTGCCTTTTCATTTCACCGACGGGCTTTCTTTTACCTGGATCGTGGTTCCCTTTGAGAAAAATTTCTTCGTGCTGGGGCCCACCTTTTCCACGGATGTATCGGAACAATATTTCCGCAAACAGATGGAGATCCGTGAAATGAGCGTTTCTTCCCGGATCAAGTTTTTAAAGCTTATGAAAGACATTCCTGTGGTACCGATGACCACTTTCGGCCAGCTGGCCCGAATGTTCTACTATGCCTGCTATGACAAAAACATCTATTTTTCCAGTTTTCAACAGCTTCGGCCACCACTTCCCCAGGCTTCCGAGCCTTTTCAGGCCAGGGATATTCCCAGCAGCCACGGCACCTATGTGCTGGAGCAGCGTTTCCTCTCCCATGTGGAAAACGGAAACATCCACTATACCGATGAGAATGACCATTTTTATGTTCAGAACAGCGATAACCATGTGACCGGAACTCTCTGTCCCGGTGATCCCCTGCGTCAGGCCAAGGATGAGGCGATCGTTGCAACCACGCTCGTTACTCGTGCGGCCATCCGCGGCGGCATGATCCCGGAGGCAGCCTACTCCCTCAGTGATTACTACATCCAGGCCGTAGAAAACGGCACAGATATTCATGAGGTCCAGGATATCCACCAAAACATGTTCCGGGATTTCATCGCCAGAGTTCATAAAATCCGGGAGGCCCCAAAACTTTCTCTTCCGATCCAGAGCTGTCAGGCTTATATCCAACAGCATTTGGGCGAAAAACTTTCCATGGAAGTACTTTCCCGAGTCAGCGGTTACACGCCACACTATCTGGCAGCCCGTTTCAAGGAGGAAACCGGCCAGTCCGTTAAAGATTACATCACGGAGCAGAAAATCGAGGCCGCCCGGCTTCTTTTAAGAAACAGCACCCTCGACATCTCGGAGATCAGTGAGCGCCTGAATTTCACCAATCCAAGCTATTTTTCCGCCATTTTCAAAAAAAGAATGGGACATACTCCCACAGAATACAGAGAGGCAGAAGACCGTCACTGATCTTCTGCCTCTCTTTTATCCACTTTTCTGATTTTTTTCCGGAAAGTTATCCACACTCGCCGTCTTTATTCCACACTCTTCAGTGATTCTACCATGTCGATCTTTTTCAGCTTGAAATGCATCAGAAGATTGACCAGAAAAGAAAAACCGAAGGTGAGTGCTATGGCGAGCAGATAGCTTGGAATCTTGATGATCCGTCCAAACATATACGACTCGATCTCCACTGTCGTAATGACATAACGGTGCAGGGCAGAACCGAGCACTACACCCAGAATGCAGCCAAAAACAGTAAGGAGGATATTTTCCCGGAATACATAAGAGGAAACCTCTCCGTCAAAGAAGCCCAGCACTTTAAGGGTCGCAAGCTCCCTTTTCCGCTCATTGATGTTGATGTTGTTCAGGTTATAGAGGACCACAAAGGCCAGCATGCCTGCGGAAATGATCAGGACCACAATGACCACATCCAGGCTTCCCAGCATACTGTTCAGCCGCTCTGCCAGCGTACCGATATAAGTAACGCTCAAAGCCGCCTTATTTTTCAGAAGTTCCTGACCGGTCTTTTCAATGGCTGCCTCATCAGAAGAATCCGTTCCCTTGAAGAGAATGTTGTTTGCTTCCGGAACAGAACCAAAGAGTTTTTCATAAAGGCCGGGGGAAATGTAGGCAAAATTCTGCATATAGTTCTCACAGATCTCTGCCACCGGAACTTCCACATCTTCTCCATCACGACTCTCCACGGTAATGCTTCCGCCGCTTTTTACCCCCAGCATTTTCGCTGTTTTTTCCGCCAGGATGATCCCCTCATCACCAAGGGTATACGCTTCCTTTGTGATCCGGTTTCTGGTGTGTATAAAGTCTGAAAAATTTTCCAGTTTCTCCGGCATCATAAGGTAAACCTCACAGGTACCGTTCTCTCCCTTTGCCGCGTGCTTTTTCATATAGACATCCATACTCTCTTCCACATCGGAACGGGAAGAGAGGTCTTTCTTCAGCGCTTCCACCTCTGCATCCGAAGCATCTTCATTCAGAACAAGCATACCGTCATAAAGCTGGATCTCGCCGTACTGGAGCAACACGACATCCATGATGGAATCCCGGAGTCCAAAGCCCACCAGGAGAAGAGCCATACAGCCGCCGATTCCGAAAACCGTCATAAAAAGACGCTTTTTATAGCGGAAAAGGTTCCGTACCGTGGATTTCCAGCTGAAGCTTAAGTGTTTCCAGATAAAACCGATCCTTTCCAGAAAGACTCTTTTACCTTCTTTGGGCGCTGGCGGACGCATAAGAACCGCCGGTGTACTTGCCAGTTCCTTTCCACAGGCAGAAAGCGTTCCTGCCATGGTACAGAAAAGAGCTACCAGTGAAGCAACAAGCGCATGATCCAGCTGATAATCCAGAACCATCCCGTCCATATGCTGATACATGATCCGGTAAGCATCGATGATCACATAAGGGAAGATTTTTTCTCCCGCCAGAACACCAAGGACACTGCCTCCGACCGTAGCGAGAAGGGCATAGAAAACATATTTTCCGGCAATGGAGCTCTTGCTGTAGCCCAGTGCTTTCAACGTACCGATCTGTGTCCGTTCTTCTTCTACCATTCTGGTCATCGTCGTGAGGCTGATCAAAGCCGCTACCAGGAAAAACAGTACCGGGAAAACGGCACCCAGACTCTTCATCTGATTGGCATTATCTGCATAACCGGAGTAGTCTGTCATATCGTTCCGGTCAGAGACCGTCCACGCGGGAAATTCCAGCGCTGCCAGATCTGCTTCCGCCTCAGCGATCTTGTCTTCGCCCTCAGCAATCTTATCTTCTGCTTCCTTCTTGGCCTCTTCATAATCTTTCCGGCCGTCTGCAAGCTTTGTCTCATTTTCTTTTATAGTTTCTTCCGCTTTTGCAAGTTCGGATTCTTTTGTCTCCAGCTCCTTTTCTCCTTCGGAAAGCTGCTCTCTTGCTTCTGCGATCTTTGTTTTGCCCGCCTCGATCTCCGGCGTGCTTCCTCCAAACTGTGCCTCTGCCGTCTTCAGCTGTTCTTCCTGCTCATCCAGGGCCGTTTTCTGCTCATCCAGCTGTGTCCGTGCTTCTGAGAGCTGTTTTTTACCGTCCTCCAGATCTTTTTTTCCCTGCTCCAGTTCCTCTTCGCCATCCGTCAGTGTTTTCTCCGCATCGGCCAGTTTTTCATCCGATTCTTTTCTGCCGTCCGCAAGCTCCTGTTTCGCATCATCGATCTTCTCCTGTGCCTCACCGGTGACCTCATCATACCGGACCTGACAGCGTTTTTCGGAGAGCTCTTCTACTTTTTCTTTTGCCGTCGCCACCAGGGAATCATAGGCGTCCGTAAAAGCAACCTCCTCTTCTGCTCCTTCCACCGAAAGAAAAACCTGTGTGTAAACATCCATGTCAAAATTTTCCGGAAGAATATAGCAGAAGCCTAAAACCTCACCGGAACCGAGCGTCGTATTTCCGCGGCCGAAAGCGATATATGCCGGACTTCCGCCGATACCTGCCACCGTAAAGGTCTTTCTTTTCAGAACAGAATCACTTTCCTCTCCGTCCTCCTGTACGGTGATGGTATCTCCCACATGGACATCGAAGGCCTGTGCCGCCTGGGCATCCAGAAAACATTCATCGGCTTTTGACGGAAGCGTCCCCTCATCCGGCTGAAGCTTCTGAAACTCCTCTGTAACGGACTCCAGATGCAGAACCTTCTGGTTATCCCCTTCTCCACAGAGGACATCTGTCATATAAGCACCTTCTGCCGTTTCTATGCCTTCCGTTTTCTCAAGTTCCAGAAGATCCTCTTCTGTAAGCCCCAGTGTACTGACCACCTTCAGATCCATGAGTTTTTCCCGGTCAAAATAGACATCCCCGGAACGTTTCATATCCGGTGCAGCCGACTGGATACCGGAATAAAAAGACACACCAAGAGCCACAATAAAAAGGATCGAAAGAAAACGGTTCCGGCTTTTTCGTACTTCCACAAAAAAATCTTTTCTCAGTGCTTTCTTCTTCATACCTTCACCTACCATTCAATGGTTTCCACGGATACGGGATGTTCGTTTCTGTGCATTTCCGATACTTTTCCGTTTTTAATCCGGATAACACGGTCTGCCATAGGTGTCAGGGCCGAGTTATGGGTAATGACGATAACGGTCATTCCCCGCTCCCGGCACATGTCCTGAAGAAGTTTTAAAATGGCTTTTCCTGTCTGATAATCCAGCGCACCCGTCGGTTCATCGCAGAGCAGAAGTTTGGGATTTTTTGCCAGTGCCCTTGCAATGGAAACCCTCTGCTGCTCACCGCCGGAAAGCTGGGCCGGGAAGTTGTTCAGACGGTCACCCAGACCCACCTCTTGCATAACCGTCTTTGCATCCAGGGGATTTCGAGAGATCTGAAGAGCCAGTTCTACATTTTCCAGTGCTGTCAGGTTCGGAACCAGGTTATAGAACTGGAAAACGAAACCAATGTCGTTTCTCCGGTAGCCCGTCAGCTGCTTCTGGGAATAACCGGCGATGTCCTTTCCGTCCACCAGGACTTCTCCGCCGGAGGCCTTGTCCATGCCGCCGAGGATATTTAAAACCGTGGTTTTTCCGGCTCCGCTGGGACCTACCACAACTACAAATTCGCCTTTATCAATGGAAAAATCAATGCCGTCTACCGCACGGATCTGCACTTCACCCATTTGGTATATTTTCGTCACATTTTTCAGTTTTACAAAATCTTTTTCCGCCATAATGCCTCCTTCTTGCCTTTTTACTCTGTCAGTTTAATTATAACATTATTTTCAGGAATCTGTGATGCTATTTATTCTGAAAATTTTGTAAACGCAAAAAACGACTCAATCCGGTGACAACCATATTTTTTACGATGCATGGATTGACGGATTTTTTTCTCCATGCTATACTCCAACGCAGTTAGTTAGCCTTAACTTACCATTAGAAATTATCTTTAGGAGGTCTTTATGAAATTCAAAAAATTATCCATTCTTTTTTGTTCCCTGCTGGCACTGACATCTGTTATGGCTGTTTCCGCTGCCGAGACAGAAACTGTTTCTGAAACCGAGGCAGCCTCTGCTGAGGAAAGCACTGTCTCCGGAGCAGACGAGGAAACCGAATATCCCATCACAATCCAGCATGCCTACGGCGAAACCGTCATCGAGAGCAAACCGGAGCGCATTGCCACCGTCGGCTGGGAAAACCAGGACGCGCCTCTGGCACTCGGCATTGCTCCCGTGGGCGTTTCCGCCGCCAACTATGGTATGGTGACAGAAAACAATCTGCATCCCTGGACAGATGAAGCCTTCCAGGAACTGGGTGTTGACGCTCCCAATGTTTTTGATGATGTGGACGGTCTGGATTTTGAAGCCATCAGCGACTGTGATCCTGATGTGATCCTGGCTTCTTACTCCGGTCTGACTCAAGAGGATTATGACACCTTAAGCCAGATTGCCCCTGTCATTCCTTATAAGGAAAATGCCTGGCAGACTACCTGGAGAGACCAGACGATTGAAAATGCCGAGGGTATGGGTATGAAAGCCGAAGGAGAAGCTAAGGTAGCTGAAGTCGAGCAGCTGATCCAGGATAAACTGGCCGACTATCCGGACCTTAAAGGCACCAAAACTGCGTTCTGCTGGATCAATGCTGACGATCTGAGTTCTTTCTATATCTATCTGCCTTCCGCAGACCCGAGAGCTACTTATCTTCTGGATCTCGGTCTGGAACTTCCGGAAAGTGTCACCAAACTTGCCGGAGACAGCACAGATTTCAGCATCACCGTCAGCCGTGAAAATGCCGATCAGTTAAGTGATGTGGATATGATTGTTGCTTATGGCGATGAGACGCTTCTGGATGCCCTTCAGCAGGATGAACTCATGAGTCAGATCCCCGCAGTGAAAAATGGAGCCGTTGCTCTCATTGACAGCACCACTGCCCTGGCAGGTGCCGCAACTCCCTCCATCCTCTCCATTCCCGCTGAGATTGATGACTATTTAAGCCTCCTCTCTGCTGCTCAGGAAAAAATCAAATGAAAAAGCACCGGTTCTTTCTCACCGGTATCATCAGTCTGAGTTGCCTGGCCTTCTGTGTTCTGGCCTCTGTAGCCTGCGGAGCAAAATCCGTGGGCTTTCAGACTGTGATCCGGAGTCTTTTTCATCTGGGCGAGAGCAGTTTCGATGCCAATGTGGTCCAGGCAAGGATCCCGCGTACGGTTTTTGGTGTTCTCGCAGGTGCCGCTTTGAGTATCTCCGGCGCTCTCATGCAGGCCATCACCCGAAATCCCATTGCTGATCCCAGCATTCTGGGTGTCAATACGGGAGCTTCCCTTTTTGTTGTGTTCGGAATCGCGTTTCTTCATATAAATAGAGGAATCCAGTATATCGGTCTCGCCTTTGCTGGTGCCGCACTCACGGCTATTCTGGTCTACGGGCTTGCCTCCATCGGGCACGGCGGAGCCACTCCCATCAAGCTGGCTCTGGCCGGTGCTGCTGCAAGCACCGCCCTCCAGTCTCTGGTCAATACCATTATGCTCCCCAGCACCCAGGTCATGGATCAGTTCCGTTTCTGGCAGACAGGAAGTATCAGCGGCGCAGACTGGGCTGACATCCGTCTGCTTCTGCCCTGTTTTGTCATTGGTTTTTTCTTAAGCATTTTTCTGGCCCCTTCCCTGAACGCTCTGGCGCTCGGTGACGATGCCGCCACAGGACTTGGACTCAATGTTCCTCTGATCCGTGCCTCAAGCGCCCTCGCGGGAGTCCTTCTCTGTGCATCCACCACGGCTCTGGCAGGCCCCATCGGCTTTGTGGGACTGATGATCCCTCATCTTATGCGGCTGCTCCTCGGCCCGGATATGCGAAAAATCCTGCCGCTCTCTGCCGTTGGCGGCGCCTGTCTTCTTCTGTTTGCCGATGTACTTGGCCGTATATTGGGCCGCCCAGGCGAACTGGAATCCGGTATTGTCACGGCCCTGATCGGTGCTCCGGTATTTATCTTTATCATTCGGAAAGCGAAGGTGAATTCTCTGTGAAAAAACAAATGAAAAATCAGCGTTCCACGATAACGGACGGTTATCGGAAGCGCCAGCGCCGGTACGTCTTTACGGCTCTTACGCTTCTTTTCCTCACTTTTGCCCTTGCCTGCATCATGATGATCTATGGAAACACCATTTACTCCCCGAAGGCCGTACTGAAGGTGCTTTCCGGTGAGGACGTGGAAGGTGCTGTTTTTACGATCAGAACCCTCCGCCTTCCCCGGATGCTCACTGCCATCCTCTGTGGGCTGGCCTTTGGCATGGCCGGAAATACCTTTCAGCAGCTTCTTGGAAATCCCCTGGCCAGTCCTGACATTATTGGTGTCACCTCCGGTGCCAGTGTGGCTGCCGTTTTCGGCATTCTGGTGTTAAAGCTTAACGGAGGCACGGTCTCCCTGATGGCTGTTTTCTCCGGTCTTCTGGTTTCTGTCCTGATCTACTTTCTCTCCCAGGGCGGCGGTTTTTCCAACGCCCGGCTGATCCTCACAGGTATTGGCATGCAGGCTTTTCTGAGCGCAGTCATTTCGTGGATGCTTCTGAAAGCCTCCGAGTACGATGTGGCCAACGCACTCCGCTGGCTCAGCGGAAGCTTAAACGGCGTAAAACTGGAAAATGTCCCCCGCTTAGCGCTTGTCGTCTTCGGAGCAGGAGGTGCGATCCTTCTCCTGAACCGACAGCTCTCCATGCTTCAGCTGGGAGAAGCCCATGCCGTGACTCTGGGTGTTAACGTCAGAAGGATCCGGCTGACACTGATCCTTCTGGCGCTCCTTCTGGTGGCTTTTGCCACTTCTGTGACCGGTCCGGTGGCTTCCGTAGCCTTTCTTTCCGGCCCCATCGCCACAAGACTTTCCGGAAACGGAAAAAACGGTATGCTTACCTCGGCTCTCACCGGAAGCACACTGGTACTGGCATCTGACCTCATCGGTCAGTTCGCCCTCCCCTCCCGCTATCCCGTAGGTGTGGTCACAGGCATCCTCGGAGCACCTTACCTGTTATTTTTACTGCTTCAAATGAATGACAAAGGAGAACATGTCTGATGAACAATCCCATACTTTCTGCTGAAACAATTTCCGCCGGTTATGACGGTCGGAAAATCCTCTCTGATGTCTCACTGACGCTTCCTGAAAAGAAGATCAGTGTCATTCTGGGAGCCAACGGCTGCGGAAAATCCACGCTTCTCAAAACCTTTGCCCGGCTTTTAAAACCAGAGTCCGGTATGATTACACTGGATGGAAAAAGTATTTCTTCTCTTCCTTCCAGAGAAGTAGCCAAAACTCTGGGACTGCTTCCCCAGTCTCCGGTTGTTCCGGAAGGGATCAAGGTAACGGATCTGGTCGCCCGTGGGCGTTTTCCCTACCGGCGAGCCTTTGGCGGTATGCGTCCGGAGGATTTTGCCGCAGTGGAAGAAGCGCTGGAACTCATGGGTATCACAGAACTGGCAGACCGGAGTGTGGATGAGCTTTCCGGCGGTCAGAGACAACGGGTCTGGATCGCTCTGGCTCTCGCACAGCAGACCGATATTCTCCTTCTGGATGAACCCACCACCTATCTGGATATTGCTTATCAGGTGGAAATCCTGGATCTTCTCACGGATCTGAATAAAAAAAGAAACACCACGATCCTTATGGTGCTTCATGATATCAATCTTTCTGCCAGGTATGCAGACTATATTTTTGCCATGTATCAGGGACGGCTGGAGGCTCAGGGTGCTCCTCTTAAGATCATCACACCCGGTCTGATCAAAAAAATCTACGGACTGGACTGTCAGATCATTCCCGATCCGGTCTCCCGTACACCTCTTGTCATTCCCGAGGGACGTCATCACAAAACCATACAGGCTTAAAAAGAAACTGGAGGCCAGAGCTCATTGTAAAAAGCAATGAGTTCCGGCCTCCTGAAGTATCAGTTTTCTTCTCTGATAAAGGCCCGGAATCTTCCCGGAGTCGTCCCGCTCCATTTCTTGAACATTTTCCGAAAAGCCGCCTGACTCTGATAACCGGTGAGTGCTGATATCTCCGCAATGCTTTTTTCCGGATCCTTCAGAAGGACTGCCGCACGGTTCATTCGTACCTGATTGGCATAATCCCAGATCGTCTGCTGATACAGCTTTTGAAAACCTGCTTTCAGCTTCTGTTCTCCGATACTGAATTCCTGACTCAACGCATAAATCGTCACAAAGGTTTCCGCATGATCCCGTATCCGGTCATGAACCTGCATGATTTTCTGAAAATCCTCTTTCTTCATACGGATCTCTTTTTTCCCTACTTTGATCTTTCCGGTGAGCATCGCCTCTCCATTCGCAAAAACGGAACGGATTTCCGGACGCACCAGCTGGGATACAAACTCTGCTGCAAGAGATTTTAAAAGGCTCTCCGTCATTTCTTGTTTCCGAAGAAGCTGCTCTGCCCGAAAGATCAGATCCTGCAGTTCCTCCGGTAAATGAAGATAACGAACGTTTTTTTCCAGAAAATCCAAAGCCTCTGCGGAAAGACCCAGGAAAGGAAGAAGTGTTTCCCGGAGATATCCCAGTTCCACGGAGATCTCCACTCCTTTGAAATGCTGGCCTTTTTTCCAGCAGTTGATGCCTCCTGCCGCCTGTTCCATCGCCAGGAACGCAGAAGGTGTGGCAAATTCCTTCATATGGTTATCCACCAGTGAATAGGTAATCCCTTCATAGATGATCCCTGCATGAAGATATTCCGTATCGTATTGAAACTCCGAAAGGAAATCCACCGGAACCGTATACTCTCCGATTCCCATCTGGATCGTATCCATCGTTCCAAAGGTATAGATATATCCCCCTTCATCGTCTCTCCAGCTGTTTCCCGTCTCCTCTTCCTGTTTCTTCAGACCGATCTGGCGGTAGAAAATCGTCTGGTAAGCGGTCGGATCCTTCGCCTGATGGTAGATCATTCCTGTCCTCCCTTCAGAATCAAAGCCACGCTGAAAGCAGCAGAGCGTCCGGTTTTCCTGTTATTCTGCTTTCCGGATAATATCATCAAACTTCGCCCGGGCAACTTTGGCCAGCGCCTGGGGCTCTACCTTGATGGAAGTACCGATCCGGCCTCCGCTGACATAGATTTCCGGATAAGCTTCTGCACTTTCATGGATCACGGTCGGGAACTGTTTCTTCATGCCCAGAGGGCTGCAGCCGCCCCGGACATAACCGGTGATGGCGGTGATATCCTTCACATGGATCATCTCCACGGATTTTTCACCTACCGATCTTGCTGCGGCTTTTAAGTCCACTTCCTCCGCAATGGGGATCACAAAGACATAATAACCACCGCTCTTCCCTTTCGCCACCAGCGTTTTAAAAGACTGCTCTACCGGCGCCCCTGTGGCCTGTGCGGTATGAAGACCATCGATAAATTCATCACATTCGTAATTGAGGATCTCATAGGGAACTTTATTCCGGTCGAGGATCCGCATTGCGTTTGTTTTTACTTCTTTTCCCATTCTTATTTCATCTCTCCGTAAAGGCGTACCAGCTCAGTCAGAGTATCTACCACGATGTCCATGCCCTCTGCAGTAGCGTGCTCGTAAGGACCATGGCAGGCATAGGAGCCGGTGCCGAGGTTCGGGCAGGGCAGACCCATAAAGCTTAAGCGCGCGCCGTCGGTGCCGCCCCGGACCGGAACCACCTGAGGCTCCACGCCGGATTTCTTGACAGCTTTTTTCGCATTCTCGATCAGGTGGAAGTTCTCTCTGATCTTCTCAGCCATGTTGCGGTACTCCTCTTTGAGGGTCAGGTTCACGGTACCTGCTCCGTATTTCTCATTGAGCTTTTTCGCGATCTCCTTCATGATCTCCTGTCTTCTGGCGATGTTGTCCGCGTCATGGTCTCTTAAAATATAGTTGAGGTTTGCTTTTTCCACATTTCCGCTCATGCGGGTCAGATGATAGAAACCTTCGTAACCGTCGGTGTCCCTCGGAGTCTCCCCGGCCGGAAGCATATTGTTGAATTCCATTGCTACCAGAGCGGCGTTAATCATCGTGTTCTTGGCTGAACCCGGATGGATGTTGAAGCCTTTGAAATCCACATCGGCTCTCACCGCATTGAAGTTTTCGTACTCGATCTCGCTCTCGGCTCCGCCGTCCACGGTGTAGGCGAAATCTGCGCCGAAGCCTTTCACATCAAAATGATCGGCTCCGCCTCCCACTTCCTCGTCCGGTGTAAAACCGATGCAGATCTTTCCGTGAGGCATATCATCCTTCATCAGACGCTCTGCCATACACATGATCGCTGCCACACCAGCCTTGTCATCCGCTCCGAGGATCGTGGTTCCGTCGCTGGTGATCAGCGTACGGCCTTTCAGGGACGGCAGATGCGGGAAGAGGCTCACTTCAAGCGTACGTCCGCTCTCACCCAGCGGCAGATCCTTACCGTCATAGTTTTCATGGACGATCGGCTGTACCATATGATCTGCAAAATCGGACACGGTATCCATATGGGAAATAAAACCAAGAACTTTGCTGTCCTCATAGCCCGGTGTCGCGGGAATGCTCGCATAAACATAGCATTTGTCATCGACTCTGGCGTCTTTTACGCCCATCTCCTGCAGCTCGTGTACCAGAATGTGGGCCAGGTTGAACTGGCACTCGGTGGTGGGAACTGCTGCGGAATTTTCGTTGCTGGCCGTGGGAACCATGGCATATTTAATCAGACGTTCGTAAGCTCTCATTTTTATATTCTCCTTTACTTCAAGGCGTTTCCGCCCTTGCTGATAACCACTATACGCCCCTTTTTCTTTTCTGGCAACGAGTTTTCTTTTCAATTAAATACCCTGCTGCAAGCAGCGGGGTATTTAACCCTCGCGGCAGTCGCCAAATATCCATGCAAGCATGGCTACTTGGCTCGTTGCTCGCGGGAATAGCAGAAAACCGGGACAGCTTCACGCCGCCCCGGTCTTTTTTACTCTTTATTATTTGCTGAGTTTGCTGTTGTAAATATCCATTGCTGCCTGGATATCGCCCATCTTGTTGATCTCTTCGATGTAGGAATCCCACTCGTCAAAGGAACGATCGCCCTTGATGAATTTTACCTTCTGCTCTTTTGCATAGGTCTCTACCGGAGTCATAATATTTGCATATTCGCTGGACTCGTCTGCGGAGATAGAAGGATTCGGCTGGCCGTCTCTCGGGCTGGTGTTGTTCTCGTTCATCACGCTGCTGGATAAAGCAACCAGTTTATCTGTTACGATCTCGCCATTCCAGTAGATCGGAGCTTCTTCGGAGGTTTCGATTCTCCAGAGATCCATATCCTGCGGCTGCGGGAAGATACCGGAACGCATGGAACCGGATACGGGCAGACCATATTCTGCATACTGCTCTTTGGTGATGATCATGCTCTTCTTGCCGTCTTTCTCTTCGTAGGTCTCGCCTTCGATTCCCCAGTTCAGAAGATTGATCACATCCTCGTCATACTGAGCATCTACAAATTTCACGAGCTCGTCAGCGATCGGAGACTGAGCGGAGATAACCATGCTGTATCTCGGGTTGAACTCATACTCGCTGGTGAACTCTCTCTCAAACTGCCATGCCTCATCCGGGTAAGCATCGGAGGTCGGAAGCGGTACTGCTACCCATTCGTCATCCGGACGCTCAACAGCCCAGGAACCGGGATAACCTTCCCATGCGGAGGGCAGGATGCAGGCGGTGCCGGACTCCAGATCAGCGTTACCCATATCGGTGGTGTAGGTAAAGTAATCCGGGGAAATCAGTCCATCGGTGTAAATCTTATTCAGATACTGAAGAGCCAGTTTGTAATCATCGGAAAGCGGGCCATATTTGAACTCGGTTCCGTCATAGTAACGATTGGAAGCGGTGTGGTAAGCGTTAAATACCACATCCTCGGGATTCTGCCACTCTTCCAGCTGAACGATGGGGTATTTGGAAATGCCGGCATCTTTGATTGCTTTGGCTACGTCATAAACCTCATCCAAGGTGGTCGGGATCTCAAGACCCAGATCTTTCAGTACGCTGTTTTTCACTGCCATCATGGTGGAGAAAGCGCCGTGAGCGGAACCAGTCGGAACGATGCTTAAGTTGTATGCGCCGTAGAGGTTTCCTTCCGGAGTGAACAGAGTGCTCTGGCTCTGGGGGTCCTTGTCCAGATAGCTCTTGTAGTTCGGCATATCATCCAGATGCTCAGCAAGATCAAGGTAAAGTCCCTTGGAACCGTACTCGTCTACCATGAGTTTTGCATTGCTGTTGGTGCTGTAGCAGGTCAGAATGTCAGGCAGATCGCCACCTGCGTTGATTACCTGCAGTTTCTCTGTGTAATCGCCAGTGTGAATGTACTCGAAGGTGATGTCAAGCTTTCTTCCCAGTTTTTCCTCGCAGAGTTTGATCCATTCTTCCTGAATTTTGGTGTTCTCCGGAGACTGATCACCAAAATATACGGTAGTCACTTTGAAAGAAAGGGGCTCTTCTTCAGAAGCGTGAGCCGTAAGGCCTGCTGCGCCACTCAGCAGCATGGTTCCGCACAGTCCCAGCGCGGTGATTCTGGATACGTTTTTTCTCTTCATATTGGGTTCCTCCTTTTATGGGTTCAGGCGCACCTGAACATTTTTTTATTCATCAGCCCTTTACTCCTCCGACCATAACGCCTGCGGCGAAATATTTCTGGATAAAGGGGTAGATACACATGATGGGCAGCATGATGACAACGATGGTCGCCATCTGAATGTTTGCCGGGGTGATCGTGCTGTTACGGAACATCTGCATGACGGAAGGATCCATCTGGGCAAAAACCGTAGAGTTGAAAAGGATCTTTCTGAGGATCATCTGTACCGGATAATAGGCCTCAGAGTTTAAGTAGATCAGAGCGGAATACCAGTCGTTCCATTTTCCAACGATTGTGAAAAGGGAAACTGCCGCGATGATCGCTTTGGAAAGGGGCATGATGATCTGGATCAGGATACGGAACTCTCCTGCTCCGTCGATCCGGGCGGACTCTCTCATGCAGGGGTCGATGCCCTCGAAGAAGGTCCTGAAAAGGATCAGGTTATAGGCTGTTACCACGAAGGGAACTACCATAACCAGCGGGTTGTTGATGAGATGCAGCTCCTTCATCAGAAGGTAAGTCGGGATCGCACCGCCGCTGAAGAACATCGTGATGGTGATGAAAACGGTGATTCCTTTTCTTAAGGGGAAATCCTTGATAGTCAGCGGGTAAGCCGTCAGGGCCGTAAGGATAATTACCAACGCCGTATGGGAAAAGGCGTAAATCACAGTGTTAATATAGGAACGGACGATCATATGGTCCTGCAGCACTTTCTTGTAGCCTTCCAGCGTAAAGCCGTGGGGCCAGAGGAAAAGGCCGCCCTTCTGGATCTCAGATCCCAGGGAAAAGGATACGCAGACCACATGGATGATGGGAGCCAGCATGACCGCTGCGATGACCAGCATGATAAAGATGTTCACCGCATTGAAGATCCGGTCGCTTAAGCTTAATTTGATCTTGGTTTTTCTGTTCATATCCAGGCCTCCTTACCACAGACTGTTGTCACTGATCTTTTTGCTCAGGAAGTTTGCAGTTATCAGAAGGATGAAGGAAAAGAGTGAGGTCAGAAGGCCGATGGCCGTCGTATACTCAAATTTTCCGCCCAGAATACCTTCTCTGTAGACGTAGGTTCCGATGATATCTGCTGTCTCATAGGTAGATTCATTATAAAGAAGCAGAACCTTCGTAAAGTCAGAGGAGATGATCTTTCCACTCTCCAGAATCAGCATGATGGTCGTCGTCGGAACGATAGCCGGCCAGGAGACGTAACGGATACGCTGCCAGCGGTTGGCTCCGTCCAGAGTCGCTGCCTCATGAAGCTGGGGATCCACACCGGAGAGGGCTGCCAGATAAACGATGGTTCCCCATCCAAGTCCCTGCCAGATATTGCTGGCGATGAAGATCGTTCGGAAATATTTCGGGTCCGTCATAAAGGAAATCGCATTGAGTCCGAAGAACTCGCGGATTCCATTGATGACACCGTCTACGCTGCAGAAATCTTTTACCAGACCTACGATTACCACCGTTGAAATGAAGTAGGGCAGGTAGGAAATGGACTGCACGGTTTTTTTGAACTTCGCGTTGGTCAGCTGATCCATCAGAAGGGCAAAAATGATCGGGGCCGGGAAGCTCCAGAGCAATGTATAAATACCCAATAATAATGTATTTCGGATTAGTCGGAACAGATAGGGATTCTGTAAAAACTGCTTGAAATATTTGAATCCTACCCAGTTGTTGTGTCCAAACATTCCTTCTACGGGGTTGTAATCCTGAAAGGCAATCAGGATACCGTACATGGGAATGTAGGAGAAAATGAATACTGCGATCAGTCCCGGCAGAGACATGAGGATCAGGGAACGGTACTTCACGCAACGTTTCCAGAAGCTCCTCTGCTTCGGCACTGGCTTTTTGTTCTGTCTTGCCATTTGCTTTTTCTCTCCCTCCGTTTTTTTCGTTTTCGGCGAAACCGCTGTCCGCCCGTCTGACCTCACTATAGCGGATCATGGGAGATTACGCAATTTTCGTTTTTCTATCTCTTCTCTTATTTTAATTTTTATCTGAAGTTTTGATAAAGATGTTAAAAAATAGCAACGATTTATCCTGTTTTAATGCTTTTCGCCCAAAAGTTTTCGTGTTAAGATAAAAGCAGCTTGATTATTGACTATATTTTTTGTGTTTTGGGAAGGAGTTTTTGACATGTCATCAAAGCGAAGTATTTTAAACCGGGTCCTGTACCTGAATCTGACGATAGCCGTTGTGCTGACTTTAGTTTTTCTCTGCACCAGCGGACTCTATACCAGACAGCTCACCCGAGAGCGATACAACCTGGCCAGCACAACGCTCACCAAAGTCAATACCGATTTTCAGCTCGAAATGAACCGCTTGGATTCCCTGTTGACTCTGTGCCTTCAGGATTCCTCTCTGGTATTCAGCATCTCTGACCGGCTGGACACCAGCTTCTTCCTCGACAATGCCGAGGACGCCGCTTCCCGTCTGTCTCTGATCCGCCAGTCTCTTCCTTATGCAAAACTTGTATATTTATACACTCATAATTCAGACAAGGTAGTCCGGGACAACGGCTCCCTTTATAAAGGAAAGGATTTTTCACGGATCGTTCTGGACAAGACGGTGGAGGATATCAGCCAGCTTCCCGACGGCCTTTCCTTTTTCCAGGATTCCACGGCCCTCTATGTAAAGAATCTCTACAGCCATGGATATGTAGCAGTCGAACTGGACCTTTCCAAATTTGCCAACATCAACAAGACCATCGGCGACCAGTTCCTGGGCTATGTGGTCCAGCAGAAAGACGGGCGCTGCCTCATCGAAAATGAGAGCGTTCCTCTCTCGGAGGAGCAGCTTTCTGACGCCCTTGACGGAGGACTGATCAGCGTAAACGGAACCAAGTATTACTGTGTTTCCTCGCAGATGACCATCCTTCCCTACACCGGCCTGGTACTCATCAACAACGACGCCCTGATGCTTCCCCTTCATTATATGTATCTTGTGATGGTGATCGCTTTCGGCGTGCTGCTGGCAAGCTCTCTCCTTCTGGTAGTGCTGAATTATAAGATTTACCTGCCTTTGCGGAAGTTCACCTCTCAGTTTTCTGATTCCAGGGAAAATGAGATTTCGATCATCGAAAACGAGATTCACGACCTTCTCTCAGAGATCAACACCTTAAGCCAGCACTCCAAAGAGCAGATTCCGGAGAAAATCGCCCTCCACTATCTTCTCTGCGGCGGTTCCCAGCTGGACGAGGGGAGTCTGAAGCTTCTGGAAGAGAAATATCCTTATTATATGATAATGGCTCTGGCTATTCAGAAGGACAGCGGCATCGAGGACCTGCTCTTCACTTCCTCTCTGGAGAAAACACTGACCTCCCAGTTTGCCCTGAAATTCATCAGTCTGGACAAATTCAGCTTCGCGGTCCTGGCCCGGCCCGAGGACAAGGAGGAAATCCTGGCCGGCCTCCAGGAAGCCGCCGAAGAAGCCTCGAAAACCACCCGGCTTTTCGCTGGCATCCGCGAATACTGTACGGATATCCGGGAACTTCAGACCGAATACAGGCTGGCTGAAAACTGTCTTCTCTCCGCCCAGGTCCTCCCCATGGAAAATTTCGCCTTCCAGGAAAATGCAGCGGTTCTTCCGAGAAAACGGCTGGGCCAGGAGGTGCAGAACCGTCTCTTTGAATATGCCCGAAACGGCGCTCTGGACCAGCTTCTGCCGGAGTTAAAGGAGATTTTTTATCCGGCAGGCGGCTGCAGCCTTTCCGACTGCCGTTTCCATTATCAGGAGGTCTGGGCTGTCTTTGAGAAGGCCTGCCTCGCCAGAAAGAAGGCCATACCGCACATGGCGGAAGAGATTCCCCTCTACAATCCGGAGTATCTCTGCCAGCAGCTCACGCGCATTGCCACGGAGTCTTTCCCCTCCCGCCGGGAGCAGCCCCAGAATATGCAGCAATGCATGGAGAAATATATTGCTGACCATCTCAGCGAACCGCTGACCCTGGACACGGTAGCGGAGGCCTTCTCCATCACGCCGGTTTATCTCTCCAGCTGGTTCAAGAAGAATCTCGGCGTAAATTTCCTGAATTACATCTCTGCCGCCCGTATGGAGCGGGCCGGCGAGCTCCTCTGCCAACCCAATCCGCCCAAGATCTACGAAGTGGCTCTGGCGGTGGGTATAGACAATACGGCGACCTTTATCCGGCAGTTCAAGAAACACACAGGTCTCACCCCGTCTCAGTATCAGAAGGAACGGATGATTCAGAAACAGCAGGGTGCTCTTCTGACGGGGAAGACATTATCATAAAAAATAGAATCCGGCCCGAAGGGCTGAAAAAGGTGCTGGCAGGCAAATGAAGGGCCTGGCAACACCTTTTATTTAAGACAAATCAGATCAGTCTGTAACTGTTCAGTACCTCCACAGTACAGGCAAAAATCCAATGAAACTCGCCTTTGGCGATGGGATTTTGGCATATTCATGCCAAAACATCTCGCGAAACAGTGGCTGCTGAATAGAATAGTTAAATCAATCTACATAGTGGACCCGCTCCACCTCATAGCGATCCTCCTGAGTTCGCTCCTGGGCCGGGTAGCCGCAGGGAACGAGAGCGAAGGGCTCCAGCTCCCCAGGAATATCCAGGACCTTCCGCACGTCAACCATACGGTCCTTCTGAGGTGCAATGCCCATCCAGACAGCGCCCAGCCCCAGAGAATCGGCCTCCAGCAGAAGATTTTCCACTGCGGCGCTGAGATCGATCTCGGCATACATCGGCACCTGGCAGTTCTTTCTGTAGCAGGGAACAAAGACCACCGGCGCTCCCTTGGCACAGCCTGCATAAGGACTTGCCTCGGACAGCTCCTTGATCTTCTCTTTATTGCGGACCACATAAAACTCCCAGGGTTGCTGATTGCAGGCGGAGGGCGCTGCCATCGCCGCCCGGAGCAGAGTCTCGATCTTCTCCGCCTCTACCGGCGTTTCCTGATATTTTCTGATACTTGTTCTGTGAAAAATTGCATCCATAATTTTTATCTCCTTTTCCTGTTTCCCTCAAACCCGCCATTTTGCAGAAAAAGCGCGAAATCATTGGGTCTGAGCATACCCGGATTTCACGCTTTATAAGTCGGCCTGGAAAACAATATTTTTTGTAAAGCTGTCAATCCCAGTATAATCAAAGTTTTTGTAAAAAACAATGATTTTCTTCTTTCTTTTTAATCCACTTGCCTTTTCCCCAAAAATGCGCTATATTATAAAACTGCCAACGGCAAACCGAGAAGTTCGGGCTCTAAATCCTTCTCGTAAAATAAGAAAACCAAGGAGAACAAAAAATGAATCAAGGAAAGAACCAGGGACTCCTGGCAGAGCTGAAGCTTCTGCTCCGCAGCGTGCCCTCACTCACTGTAACTGTATTTATTGTTGCCACAATTTCCATGAACCTGCTGGCGAATAAGAGTATCAATCTACCCTTTTCGTGGCTCGCTCTGGATTGTGGCATTATTGTTTCATGGATCATCTTCCTGTGCATGGACATGATCACCCGGCGTTTCGGGCCCAAAGCGGCCACGATGCTCAGCGTGGTCTCCATCGCTGTCAATCTCGGGATGTGTCTGGTCTTCTATCTCGGCAGCCTGATCCCGGGAATCTGGGGCGAATCCTATGTAGACGGGTCCGAAACAGTCATAAACACCGCCCTGAACCACACCTTCGGCGGAACCTGGTATGTGCTTCTCGGAAGCACGATCGCCTTCTTCGTTTCCGCTGTCGTAAATAACTTCGTAAACTGGTACATCGGCAGAACCATCAGGAAAGACCAGGGCTTCGCCGTCTATGCCTGCAGAACCTACATTTCCACAGGAATCGGCCAGTTTGTGGACAATCTGATTTTCGCCCTCATTGTCAGCCATAACTTCTTCGGCTGGACTCTGACACAGTGCATCATGTGTGCCTTCACCGGCGCTATTGTCGAGCTGCTCTGCGAGATCGTTTTCTCTCCCATCGGCTATCGGATTTCCAATCGCTGGAAAGAAGAGGGTGTCGGAAACGAATATCTCGCCAAGTACCCTGTAAAAGAATAATTATTGGAGGATCTGAGCATGAGAATACTGATCACGGGAACAAGTTCCGGAATTGGAAAAGGAATCGCAGAGAAGTTTTTGAGTGAAGGCCACTGTGTCACCGGCTTCGACCGCAAAGAAGCGACCATTCAGCATACGGCTTATACCCATATCCGCATGGATATCCGTGACAAAGCACACTTTCCGGCATTAGAGCCATTTGATATTGTCATCAACAACGCCGGCGTGCAAAACGAAGAAGATATCGATGTAAACTTAAAAGGAACCATCGCGATCACAGAAACCTACGCTATCCATCCCGGCATCCGCGCAGTTCTCATGATCGGCTCTGCCAGCGGCCACAACGGCTCCGAATTTCCGGAATATGTAGCCAGCAAGGGCGGCGTCCTCTCCTACGCCAAAAACGTCGCCCTTCGCATCGCCAGATACGGCGCTACCTGCAACAGCCTGGATTTCGGCGGTGTCCTGACCGAACTGAACAAACCGGTCATGGAAGACAAAGCTCTCTGGAACCAGATTATGGATGTAACCCCTTTAAAGCGCTGGATGACTGTCGAAGAAACGGCTGACTGGGCCTATTTCATGACCGTGACCAACCGCTTCTGCACCGGCCAGAATATCCTCATAGACGGCCTCGAAGCCGGGAACGCACATTTCGTGTGGCCGGAGTAATATTTTAAGGGACGGAGTTTTTAGCCAAAACTTCGCCCCTCATTTTTTATTTTCAATGCGTCAGGTCCTTCACCCATTTATATTTCCGGAAATGGTGGAGTACCCAGGGCAGTTTTCCTACTTCATCCACGCAGGTGCATGCATACACGACGACCACCGGCCAGTGGAAATAGTAGGTTCCGGCGGCGGCCAGCGGGATGGCGATGCACCACATGCAGACGGCAAGACTGTACATGTCAAACAGAGTATCGCCGCCAGCGCCGAAAATTCCATTGATTGTCACATCATTGATTGCACGGCCGATCATGTAGAAAGCAATCACGCCAAACATCCCTTTGAGATAACCGGAGGCCTCGGGCGTCAGCTTTACAAAATGCAGAATGACCGGCGCTGCCAGACACATGAGAAGCGCTACCGCAATTCCGCACACACAGGAAATTTTCATCAGGCGGATGCCATATTTTTTCCCCTGCTCCAGATTGCCTGCTCCGAGCTCATTTCCCACCATAATACCGGTCGCGCCGGAAATTCCTCCGCTCAGACAGCAAACCACATCTCTTACGACCGCTGCAACGGAATTGGCCGCTGCAGCATCCGCTCCCAAATGGCCCATAAAAGAAGAATAGGAAGTGAAACCGATTCCCCAGAACAGGCTGGCGCCCAGAAGCGGCATTCCGCATTTGTAAAAATCTCTGGAAAGCTGTTTATTTCTGTAAAACAGGAACTTCATCTGAGGATGAATATAGCCCTTCCGATAAGAAATAATAATCGCAACTGCCAACTCTATGCACCGGGAAATGAGCGTTGCCAGAGCCGCGCCGCGTACCCCCATCGAAGGAATCCCGAAAGCTCCATAAATAAACACCGCATTCAGCACAATATTGATGCAGACGGTCGCGGAGCTCACCGCCGCCGTTGTCTTCGCGTGTTCACTGACCTTCATAATGATCAGATAGCACTGGGAAATTCCGGTCAACAGATAGGATAAGCCTGCAATCCGAAGATAGCTGACTCCATGCTCGATCAGCACACTTTCATTGGTAAAAATCAGCATGAGATATTTTCCGGCAAACACACAGGCCGCAAAAAACACCACCGATACCAGCCCGCACAGGCGCAGTGCCATGCAGAAAATTTCATCCAGCGTTTTGATATCGCCTTTTCCCCAATACTGCGCTCCCAGAATCCCGAGGCTCGCGGTTGCGGCCGCCAGAAACATATTCTGGATAAACTGAATCTGAGTTGCCAGCGAAACGGCAGACATATAGTTCTGATCCATTCCGCCGAGCATAAACGCATCTGCCACCGCCACCAGCGCCAGCATCAGATTCTGCAGGACGATGGGCACCATCAGTCCCCAGAGCTTCCGATAAAATGTTTTGTCATAGGATCTCCTCTTCATAGTTTTTCCTTTTCCCCGTCTTTGATTGCAAAATTTTCACTCTACATGGCTTTTTCTTATTTTAAAAGGCTTCTGTCGATGATCTGGTAATTGGCTCTGTGGATATAGAGAGCTTTGCCGTCGATCATGAGCTTTGTCATTTTCGGCAGATCCTCGGGGATCTCCCAGTACACATCATCCCCGGAGAAGGCCACAATGGGCTGCCCCAGCTGGGATTTAATAACTACAATTCTTGATTTTCCAAAATAATTTTTGTACTTGTTCAGATAGCGGGCAACAGCCGTGTTGTCCGTCACGCCGTTTCCTCCATTGCTCTCAATGACCTCCGTAGAAAAATCCACCTCCGGATTCAGGCCATTCTGCATAAAGATGCAGGTGTCGCCGCAGCTCTCGATCTCTTTTCCGTCGATCGTAATTGTGATAACAGAGGAAAGGTCGTAGCCCCGGATGGCCTTTCCGTTGCTGTCATAGCTGATCGTCTCGATCTTGTTTCCCGTAATGCTGATCTTTTTTCCACTGGTCTCCAGCGTCTTGTTTCCATAGTTGTCATAAGTGCCGATCGTGTAGCTGTTTCCGATGAGGGAGCCCTTCAGCTCGTTGATGGTCGAACTGAACCAAGCAATGTCACAGCCGGACAAAAGCAGGCAGACAGCGAGAAGCAGAAGAACAAGGCTTTTTCTCTTTCGCATAAAAATCTCCTTTTTGTTTGTGATAGAGTCAGTATATCACTGATAAGGAGGGTTTTGCATAAGATTTTTATATATTTTCTAAAGAAAATTCCTCCTACTTCTTTAATCCATACTTCCTATAACTCTTGTATACAAATGGCAGCAACACAATAAACAATCCAGCATATAAAAAATTAAGGAATGGAATCTGGCAAAATACCATCGTTCCTAGCTGAAATAGTATTGGTGTACGCACTGAATTATAAATATTTGTCAATATCGTTGGCATCAGATGAAAGAAACCCGAAAAGGATGACAAAGCTCTTTCCATAAACGGCATCATACAAAGTAATATAAATGGAATGCAAACCGCCAAATTAGGTGTATGCATTTTCGCTGTTACCAACATAACTAATGCCGTGCAGAACATTGCTGCAACATAACCACTCACCAATATCAAAAGGTAATATTCTCCAAATGTTAAAATATAAATACTATAGGGATCATCAATCTGATATGGTGTAAAGAAACCACTTGTTCCCATAACAGAAAATGCAATCAATGACAGAATACTTACCCCAACCCAATAAACGATGGTAGCCACAAGCACTCCCGCAAGAATTTTATTCTTCACTGCTTTTGATCTGCCATATTTGGATGCGAAAAAGATATCTTCTGCACCCGGGCGAAATTCTGCCGAAAAGATACCTGCTGTCAAAAATCCAATAACCACTGCCAGCAAAAGCACATAGGTCTGTGCATACATTGTCATTGTTTCCCATGCCTCTTTACCTTCATAATTGAATAAAACATTCCCAGTCTGTCGGACTATAGAAGTCCGACAGACGGATTAGTATCCTTTCTTGGACGCCCTCTTGGGCGTTTGGTTTTTGACACTTCGGGTTCTTTTTTCTTACGTCCCCGCTTCTTTGGTTCAGGCTTAGGGACGGGTTCTGAAAGACCGAGTGCCTCGAGTTCTTCAAAAACGATCTGCAGTGTATGAACCCAGTAGCCATCATCTGTTTTTGGCTTCTGAGGTGCATCGGCCTTTCGCCATGCACTTGACAGATCATCCATCAGATCGCCGTAGCTCATCTTATTTAGGAGACCGGCCCTGGTGGCTTTACGGATAATCCGGCACGTCATTACTGTAGTGATGAAATTTACGAATTCTGACCCGATAACAGAGAAATCACCCTGGACATTTGTCTTGTCAAGACAGTCATCACTTTTGTATCGGTTAAATACAAGTTCAAGCAGCCATCTGTCATCGTAACACTGGTATGCGGTTTTAGGATCAAGATCCTGATCGCTCTCAAAAACGATCACGCCGAATAATGAAGACTTTTTGCTGTATTTCTTGGGCTCAAAGGTTTTTTGGTTTTCAGCCTTTGTCAGGTAATCAGCTTCTTCAATGGCTGCTTTTCTGGCATCTCTGTAGGAGTAGAGAAAACGCCCACCCTTAATCTGTTTTTTCTTATAAACGACATGACCTTCGATGCCTTCAAGAACACCCTCGAAAGACAGCATGTTATTATCGGAGATCCGAAGATCATTTCTTTTGATCGGTGTCAGGAAGTGGAGTTCCGGTCGTTCGGCCAGTTCCTCTTTGATCTTGCTGGGGGGAAATCCCTTATCGGCAACGATGATTCCTTTTCGGATATCATTATCACGGATAAATGCAGAATACGAACTCGCATCGATGCTGTTACCCAGAAAGACTTCGGCACACACAGGTTCCATCTGTTCGATATCATAAGCATACAATACGGATACTTCACTGCAGCCTCGGGTTCTGGCCTTGTAAGAATATGCAGAAAGATCATTCACGATACTGGTATTCTGTTTTAACGTTCCATCGATGGCGATATGATGATCTTCGGCAACAGATGAAATACGCAGCTGATAGAAGTCCTTCCGCTTGTTTCCGTCCTGTCCGATACGCTGAAGCAGATTTCCCAGAGTATTCTTTGACATGGCAGCGCCGGGATAATCCTTGCAGACGAATGTTCTACGGTAATGGGTAGCCATTCTTCCAAGAGTGATCTTGGGCCTGATGACACGAAGAGTCGCAATGGACATGATGCTGTATGCTTCGTTTGCCGGATAGATATTCAAAAGATCCGAGAGCAGATCAGCCGAAACTGATTTTACGAGAGCCGAAGCTCCGTAAGAAAGCATATCCGGTCCATCTGAGGCTGTGCTGTCAGTCAAAGGCACATATTTGTAATCAATGATGTGTCCGATGACTTTTCCGTTTTTGGGTTGTGGGTTACCACCCGGAATATATTTTGAAGATGCCCGCTGGCGGACTGCATAACGCTTCGGGCTGTTGGTTCCACTGTCATCAACAATCGTATTGACAGGTCTTGGAACTGCTCTGATTTCTGCCGGAACTGCCATAAAAATACCTCCTATATATAGTCCTATTATAACATATTCGGACTATATAGTACATATTTTTATGATAAATTTTGCAAAGAAATATGCCTGCAGAAACGATGTAACTCGCCAGGAATAGCTTAAAATGGGGCTTCTTCTCCTGATGAAAAGCAAAAATCTGGTATAAATCAAAGGAAACCGTATTTTCGGACTATCTTGCTATAGTCCGAAATGTTGGGAATGTTTTAGTTAAACATTTTGGAAAGTAATTTAACAAAAGGGCCGATTCTTAAGACCCTGATAAAGCTGGCGATCCCGATCATGGCATCGTCATTCCTTGCAACATTGTATAATATCACAGACATGGCATGGATCGGACTGCTGGGATCAAAGGCCGTGGCCGGTGTCGGTGTCGGCAGCATGTTTACCTGGCTTTCTCAGGGGCTGTCTTCCATTGCCAGAATGGGCGGACAGGTGCAGGTAGCCCAGTGTATCGGACGGGGTGACAAAGAAAGCGCCCATAAATATGCACAGACAGCTATGCAGTTATCCTTATATATGGGACTGCTCTTTGCCGTTTTCTCTCTGGTCTTTGTACGCCAGATGGTAGGCTTTTTCAATCTGACCGATGTGGAAGCTTATGATGCTGCCATTTCCTACACACGGATTGCCTATGGTCTGATCGTCTTTTCCTTTATGACCATGACGCTGACTCAGCGGTGCAGCGATCGCAACCGTTACCGCCCAGTTCATTGTTATGAGTATTATGGTGCTTGACATCATCTGGCAGAAAAAAGAAAATGTGCTGAAAGGTATCCATCTGATCGGCAGAATGTCCGGAAAATATCTGAGCGGGATCTGCAAGATCGGTATTCCGACCGGGATCCAGGGAATGGTATACTGTATGATCTCCATGCTTATCACCAGGATGGTATCTGCATTCGGTGCGGAAGCAGTCGCTACCCTGCGTGTCGGAGGGCAGATCGAATCCGTATCCTGGAATACTGCCGATGGTTTTGCCACTGCACTCAATGCTTTTACTGCACAGAACTACGGAGCCGGAAAGATTGACCGAGTCAAGAAAGGATACCGGGCTTCCCTCTGGACGATCGGTATCTGGGGATTACTGATCACTCTGATCTTTATCTTTACACCAACCCCGATCGCCACGATCTTCTTCCACGAACCTTCTGCCATTGCAACTGCTGTCAGCTATCTGGTTATCATCGGATTCAGCGAAGCCTTTCTGTGCATCGAGCTTACTACCATCGGTGCCATATCCGGACTTGGCAAAACAAATCTGTGCAGCATCATCAGCATCCTCTTTACAAGTGCAAGAATCCCGCTGGCTATGATCCTTGGAAATACTTCTATGGGTCTGAACGGTATCTGGTGGGCATTTTCTTCCACTACTATTATAAAAGGAATTATTTTCACCGGAACCTTCTTCTGGATCATAAAAAAATGTCCCAAAAACATGAATACCCCTTCCTCTCAGGCCTGAGAGGTGTGGGGTGTTTTTTTTGCAGATACTTTTCTAACAGCTGCTTCATCATAAAGCGGACATTCGTGCTCCGCGCACTTGACGCGGCGAAATTCTTATTCTGCTTTCAATAAGTCAAAATACCGTAAGTTTCTGTCATATTAGCAGTAGATTTTTTCTTCTGCCACAGTTATAGTAGGAGATAACAAAGCAAAATGATTCCGTCAGTTTTTTGCGAAATCAACCGAAAAAAATACATTTCAGAGTCAGAATAGTGTTACCTGTGGTCACTTTTCCGGCTCAAATGACAACAACCATACAGGAGGAAAAAACGATGGCAGAAGAAAAAAAAGCATGGTGGAAAGAAGCCGTTATTTATCAGATTTATCCGCGCAGCTTCGCGGACAGCAACGGTGACGGCATTGGTGATCTGAATGGTATCACCGCACATCTTGATTACCTGGAGACGCTCGGGATCGATGTGATCTGGCTTTCTCCGGTTTACAAATCACCGAACGATGACAACGGCTACGATATTTCCGATTACCGTGATATCATGGATGATTTCGGTACTATGGAAGATTTCGACCGTCTGCTTGCAGAGGCACACCGTCATCATATCAAAATTGTCATGGATCTTGTCGTTAACCATACCTCTGATGAGCATGCATGGTTTATCGAAAGCCGCAGTTCCAAAGACAACCCTTATCGTGATTACTACATCTGGAAAGACCCGAAGAATGGAAAAGAGCCGAACAACTGGGGTGCCTGCTTCGGCGGTTCCGCATGGGAATTTGACGAACGTACCGGCATGTACTATCTGCACTGCTTTTCCAAAAAACAGCCTGATCTGAACTGGGAAAACCCGAAAGTCCGTGATGAAGTCTTTGATATGATGAACTGGTGGTGCGAGAAGGGAATTGACGGCTTCCGCATGGATGTCATCAGCATGATCTCCAAGGATCAGTCCTTCCCGGACGGAACGGTCGAAGACGGATTATATGGCAATTTTTCCCCATATGTATGCAACGGTCCGCGTGTCCACGAATTTCTCCAGGAAATGAACAGTCGCGTACTCTCCCATTACGATCTGCTCACCGTCGGTGAGGCCGCCGGCGTTACCATCGAAGAAGCCCAGAAATATGCGAACAATGAAGGAACCGAGCTTGGAATGGTATTCCAGTTTGAGCATGTGGATCTCGTAAGAGGCCCGATTGGGAAATGGACGGATCAGAAACCGAAGCTGGCTGACTTCCGCCATATTATGAACAAATGGCAGTATGAGCTGGAAGGCAAGGCATGGAACAGCCTTTTCCTCGATAATCACGATCAGCCGCGTGCTGTCTCTCGTTTTGCAAACGACTCTGAAAAATACCGCGTTGTTTCTGCAAAAATGCTCGCCACCTGCCTGCACATGCTCAAGGGTACACCTTATATTTACCAGGGCGAAGAGCTCGGTATGACAAACGTTTACTTTGACAAGCTGGAGGACTACCGTGACATTGAGAGTATCAATGCTTTCCATCAGTATGTGGACAACGGACTGGTAAAAGCAGAGGATATGATGCGTTATCTCAAAGAGATCAGCCGTGACAATGCCCGTACTCCGATGCAGTGGGACGATTCCAAAAATGCAGGCTTTACAGACGGTACCCCGTGGATCAACGTAAACCCGAACTATAAAGAGATCAATGCCAAGGCCGCCCTCGCCGATCCGGATTCTGTTTTCCATTATTATCAGGAGCTGATCCGTCTGCGCCACACGCTTCCGATCATCGTTTACGGAAAATTCCAGGGACTTCTCGAGGACAGCGAAACCATCTATGCTTACAAGCGTATTCTTGACGGACAAGTACTGACCGTTGCCTGCAACTTTACCGATCAGGAACAGGACTGTGTTCTTTGCGAAGATCCGACTGCCGAAGAGCTGATCTCCAATTACAAAGGACATAAAGCTGGAAAACTGCAGCCGTACGAGGCACGCGTCATTCTTCATAAATGAAGACAGAGACGCCATATAACCGGCTTCCTTCTTTCTTAAAAGAAGCAAGGCAGCATGGAAGCTTCCGTTTTCCATGTGCATTTTATCAGGCGGTGCGTGAGACTAATCCGCCTGGTTTTCCATTTACGGTCAAACATCACTGGCATGAACCCATCGAGATCATCTATCTTGAGCAGGACTCTTATCAGGTTGATATCAATATGACACTGACTCATCTCAAAAGCCCATGCTTTTGTTTTATCAACAGCGGAGAACTGCATGCACTTACCTCTGATTCTGATCAGTATCGGGAACAGGCAGTCGTCTTCTCTCCCGATCTGCTCACATTCGCCGCTCCAGACCCGGCACAGGAACAGTTTCTGCTTCCGTTATCAGAACACAAGCTTTCCTTTCCGTCTTTTCTCGGACCTGAGCACCCGGCTTTTTCGGAAATACAACAGGAATTTTTTCGGATCCGCTCGATCTTCTTTCGGGAAAACCGGATCTGTCTGGACCAGTTTACAACCGAAAATCCTGTTTCGCAATTGCGGATCAAGGCTGCGCTTTTGAATATTCTCGGAATTCTTGCAGAACATGCTCAGCTTGCCTCAAATGAACCGGTACGCAATCCGCGCGTGGAACTTCTTAAGACTGTGATCAGTCACATCCGCCAAAACTACCAGCATCCGCTTTCTCTTGGAGAACTGGCTGCACTTGCCGGAATGAATGAGCAGTACTTTTGTCGTTTTTTCAAAAAATCACTCGGCAAAACACCCGTTTCCTATATCAACGACTTCCGTATCCGCCATGCGGCAACATTACTGCATACGACCGAACTGCAGGTCACGGAGGTCTGTCTGGAAAGCGGGTTCAATAATCTCGGGCATTTTATGAAGGAATTCAAAAAGGCGACCGGATTTACCCCTCTTCAGTTCCGCAGGCAAAATATAGAGGAAACTTTTTCCGAAAATAAACACTCATTAAATAATGAAAGGTATTTTACTATGCAAAAAAAATGGTGGCACACAAAAACAGCCTATCAGATCTACCCGAAAAGCTTCTGTGATTCTAACGGAGACGGCATCGGTGATCTTCCGGGCATTATCAGCAAACTCGATTACCTCAAAGACCTCGGCATCGACATTATCTGGCTCTCTCCAATCTACTGCTCACCGCTCGCAGATCAGGGCTATGATATTTCTGATTATTACAACATCGACCCGCGCTTCGGCACAATGGATGACATGGACCGTCTGATCGCCGAAGCAAAAAAACGCGATATGTATATCCTAATGGATCTCGTCGTCAATCACTGCTCCGATGAGCACGAATGGTTCAAAAAAGCCTGCGAGGATCCGGATGGCGAGTACGGAAAATATTTTTACATTGAAGACTGTCCGGACGGAAAACTGCCATGCAACTGGCGTTCTTACTTCGGCGGCAGTGTCTGGGAACCGCTCCCGGGTCATCCGGACAAATACTATCTGCACATGTTCCACAAAAAGCAACCGGATCTGAACTGGGAAAATCCGAAGCTGCGCGAGGAAATCTATAAAATGATCAACTGGTGGCTGGATAAGGGACTTGCCGGCTTCCGTATCGATGCGATCATCAACATCAAAAAGGCGCTTCCGTGGCGGGATTATCCGGCGAACCGTGCAGACGGCATGTGCAGCCCGGGTGAAATGCTCAAGCACGCAGTCGGTGTCGGCGAATTTCTGGGAGAAATGCGTGACCGTACTTTCCTTCCGCACAGTGCATTTACTGCCGGCGAGGTCTTTAATGAAAAACCGGAGGAGCTTCCGGATTTCATCGGTGACAATGGATATTTCTCAACGATGTTCGATTTCAATGAGGCCATCTTCGGCGGCAGTGAGAAGGGCTGGTATGACCAGACTCCAATCACCCCGAATGACTATCGTAGCTGCTGCTTCGCCAGCCAGAAAAAGATCGGCGATATCGGCATGCTCTCCAATATCATCGAAAATCATGATGAGCCGCGCGGCGTTTCCCGCTATATCCCGGAGGGTGAATGTACTCTCACCGCCAAAAAACTGCTTGCCACAATGAATGTCATGCTCCGCGGCCTTCCGTTTATCTATCAGGGCCAGGAGATCGGTATGGAAAATGTAGAATTCCAGTCGATCAGCGAAGTGGACGATATTTCAACACTCGACGAGTACCAGGTAGCTTTAGATGCCGGTCTGACACCAGACGCTGCCCTGAAGGCGGTAAACCGTGTCAGCCGTGATAATGCCCGGACTCCGTTCCAGTGGGATGCTTCCGCGAATGCAGGTTTTACAACCGGCACTCCATGGCTGAAGGTAAACCGCAATTACACAAAGATCAATCTGGAAAGTCAGAAAAATGATCCGGATTCCGTTTATCAGTACTACCGCCGCCTGCTTGCGCTGCGTAAGGATCCGGCTTATAGCAAAACTGTCGTATACGGCGATCTGCTTCCTGTCTTTGAGGATCAGGACCGTGTCATGGCATACTACCGGAAATCCGCAGACCAGACGCTGCTCGTGATCGGCAACTACAAAACACAGCCGCAGACCCTGACGCTTCCGTCAAAGATCAAAAATATCGTGCTGAACAATCTTCCGCAGCTTAAGACAGATGAAAATGAGATTACACTGGAAGGATATCAGGCAGTCGTTCTGGAGATATGATCTGAAACGACTACAATTCTTATTTCGTATCTCACAAACTTGTTATTTTCTATCTGATGATGTCAGGATTCCTTGAAATGATGTTGGGGTCAAAAGGTCTTTTTCCACCAACCGATGCCTACGAGTTGCTCCGCTGCAAAGCAGCTCTCGCAATTCTACATCATGGAATCCTGGCTATTACACAAACAACGGGCTGAACAGCAAGAAATAATGCCATTCAGCCCGTCACATGATCTATTTGTTTTCTATAAATCTGCGATTCTATCATCCATCTGAAAGATTTACACAGAATCATTTACAGCACCAATTTCTCGGCCGATCCATTGATCAATGGTATCTTCATTCTCCAGATATCGAAGTTTGCAGATGCAGTTCGACCTTCCAGCCAAGTACAATTGTATCCTCAACCTGCTTATAGTTCTTTGCCATAAATCTGTATATGGTTCTGTAACAATGTAAAGCGGACATTCGCAATCCGCTTCGCTACTTGCTCATGAACGCAGTCGCT
>OLRT01000251.1_pt1 | contig 42801 bp, 44 predicted proteins | sample 1672021 | NCBI WGS metagenome assembly OLRT01 (sample SAMEA3136637, study PRJEB25190) | human gut metagenome | reverse complement strand
AAGACTAGTATTACTACTAGTTACTTCATAGTCTTTATTAATATTATTATTTATACTTAAATTACAACCCCCCCCCGAAAATTAACTTGTTGTTAACTATATTTAATACTTTCATAGGTAGGGCCTCCTTTCATACTTTATGTATTAATTTTATCATAAACTTTTTTTATTTTCAATAAGTCTATTGCTATTTTTATTAAAATATCATATAATGTATATGGAAAGAGAAATTTACTCATAATAAAAATGGGTAACACCTAGTTGTGAAGGTGTTCTCTCCGCATTTTTTAGATACAGAGCACTGCCTTGGTGCTCTATTTTACTTATTTTCTAAGGTTACTACTATATATGAAATATAGTGTAACTAGAGTAATCCAAGCAAATGCTAGGACTAGTTCCATTTCAAAACCCCCTTTATAAGAAAACTTTGAAACATAGAATCACCCCTTCCTTAAGATACTTAAAAAAGGAGAGAACACCACTAGGTATTACCGCATAAACATTATATATTAATTGGTTATTGTAGTCAATGTTTTTTTTGACTATTTTTTATTTAATTTATAAACTCTTTATTTATAGGTGGTTACAAGATTTTTGCATATAATACGTATGTACCATCTTTGCGTGATAATCGTTTAAATATTTATAATATAATGTATATAGAAAGAGAAATTTACTCAAGGTATTCTCACCATATAGCTGTGTTATATTATGCTGGATTTGTACTAAAACTTAAATTTAAAGCTACATTACCAATGGCAGCATTATTTTCACAATCTACATCTTGTCCTTCAATCCACATATATACTTTTATCTTAGTAATACCACTATTGATACTAAAGATTTGAACATTATTATCAAAATTATTCTTAGTATAATAATCTATGTTTACTCTTTGAAAATACATAGGATATTTATTTTCACTAGCATTATTAGTAGTAACGCCCGCTATCTTAGGTATTTCATTTAAGACACCATCATAATTTAATGGCTCTGATGGACTAGTTATATTCATTTGGTAAACATCTCTAGCATTTTCAATACCATATTCAGTATGTGTATCATAATTAGGTTCCCAGATATGAACTTTACTCTGGTCACTAGTAGTCATTGACTGAATAGTTCCAAGTGGAGCTCCAGTAAATGTTGTTCCTTCTTCAATAAAAGCAAAACGAACAGCATTTTCTATTCCTACAGATTTATCTCCACCATAAGTAGCATTAGATTCAGGCGTTAGATATAACTGAGTATTATTATTAGTTTTTAAAAATAAATCAAAAGTAATAAATTTACCAGTACTATTTTCTCCTGCTGATGCCACCTCAATACTTCTAGTTGTTTCAAGTACATAGTTACCAGTAGCATTATTAACAGCATTACCATGATACATAGTTATTTTACCATTTTCTATTTTACCTACTGTAGATACAGCCTCTAATGTTTGAGGAATTTGATTAGTATTAGTTGGATATGTATCACTAGCAGTTATTATATCATCAACAGAAACAGAAGATTTCCAATTAGTTCCATCGACAGATATTTCTATTCCTCCTTGAGCTCTAACGTTTACATTTAATAAATCTACTCTTACTAATCTATTAGTAGTAAACCAGGCATATGACGATACAGATAATGATAAAGTAGTTATTAATAATAGTAATAATAGATAAAATAAACGATACTTTCTCTTTTTTTCTTTCTTTTTATTCTTTTTCATTATTCTTTCTCTCTTCCTTATGTTCTTCTCTTATTTCCATATGCATTTTTATTTCACCACCAAGAATATTATCTATGCAATCTGGATCATCGCCTTCAAGCCATATTACAATAGTAAATTTATCAATATTTCCTGGTTTAAAATCTTTTCTTTGTTCTAACACTGCTTCATCTTTGCTATAAAATGGTAAGGTATCTTTTTCTGGCTCATTAGTATAAGAGTTTACTTTAGCATATACTCTTCTATCACCATTTAAATATACCATTACTCTAGCAGCTTCATCAACATTTTTTATAACATCATCAATTATTATGGAATACCAATAATTGATTGTTTCTTCGCCTTCATTTTCTATATAGAAAGTATAAGCTATATAATTTTCTCCATTATGAGAGCCATTACTTTCAGTATCTATATTTTTTGGTATCCAATCTATTGATATATTATCCATAAATTCTAAGTCTCTAGCAGATAATTTTCTTTTTGATTCTTTAATTTCTGAATCTTCATATATTACAATACCACTTTCTGAAGATAATCTTTTATCAAGTGTTATTGTAAACTTTCCGCCTTTATATATTACTCCTAATACGATAAATACTAAAGCTAATACTAAAATGGATATAGATAATATTAATTTTATACTACTATATTTCTTTTTTCTACCATAAACTTTTTCTGCTTTTACCACTACATTTTTAGCCATATCTACTCCCTTACCTTCTCTTTTTATTTTATCATAATTCTTGTACTTGTACAATTAACTCATGATAATTTTACATTATATTAGACATTATATTGCTTATTAATTATTATTATGCTATAATTTTTATATAATAGGTGATGTTAATGAAGAGGAAACATTTTATTTATATTCTTGCTTTCTTATCATTTGTTTTATGTATTTTCTTTATACAAGAATCTTATGCTAAGTATTTAACTTCTACTAGTGAGAATGCTAGTATTAATGTAGCTAGGTGGAGAATTTTAGTTAATAATAAAGATATTCGTGAAGGAAATACTGCTGATGCAGTTATTGTACCAGTATTTGATGGTAATGAAAATATTGCTAGTGGTATTATTGCTCCTACTAGTGAAGGATATTTTGATTTAGTTATAGATGCTACAGAAGCAGATGTTTCATTTAAATATAATATTAATTTTTCTGTCAATGATGATAGTGCTGTCAGTGATTTAGTGGCTACTAAATACTCTATTAATACTGGAAATGTTGTTGATTTAAATAGAGATAATCAATCAATAACTAATGAAGTATTACAAGCTAATAATACTGCTCCTATTTATATTAGAGTATATGTTATATGGGATGATGGAGAAAATAGTGCTATGGATAACACAGCAGATACTGAGGCTACTAAAAATGGTAAAACAGCTAAAATGAATGTTAATTTATCATTTATCCAACTTAAATAATAACTATTAGTTTTGAGATTATAAGCTCAAAACTTTTTTATAATGACCTTGGGCATTATAAAACCTCCTAGTGACCTAAGGCACTGGAGGCATATAATAATTTTATTCATCTACTTGTACTGCAGTTATCTTTACTATTAAACTTATACTTGGTAAAGTACTATTTTGTTTATGATAATCATAAGCTTTATTACCCCAATATGTATCTTCGGAATCATTACCATTTTCATATGGCCAAGTAACGTTAATAGTTATACTTGCTTCGCCACCATTTTTAGGAATAACCTCGTTAGAAACATTAAAATCAATAGCAAATGGATAATCATTTCTTATTTTATTTATAATTTGTTCATCAGTTAAATTTAAACTTAGAAGATCACTTCCTAGAATATTTGCTTTTTCTATTTCATACTTAATACGAGCATCAGCTTCACCACTATTGGTGGCTCTTAATACCTTCTGGTAATCTTCCATACCCGGATATAAAGAATCTATATTTATTTCAATATATTCTTCAGCCATTTCCCCGGCTCCTACTTCAAAGTTTACGTGCCAACTTCTTACTTTAGCAGTTATATTATTGGATACTTTAGTTGAGTATATAAACCAAGCAAAACTATTTGAAGCTAAAGTTATAGCTAAAAGAAATATTGTTCTTAACCTAATCCTTCTTTTTCTTTTTTCTTTCTTTTTGTCACTCAATAGTATCACCTACTTAGATTTTTTTTCTTTTCTTTCATCAATGATATCTATTACTTCCATTACTAGTAATATAGCAAATGGGACAAATACTACAAAATAAAAGCCATATGGATTATTTACTACTTTACTTATTAAACTTAGTACTATACTTTTATATACTACTTTACCTAATATTTGGTTATCTTCTACTAAAGGATCTTCTATATCATTAGCAATACCTTTGGTATGAAAGTATGTTTTTCCTTGTAATTTTTCTTTCTTTATTACTCTATGGGTTACTATTTTACCAGCAAAATCATCTTTCATTCCTCGATATACAACATCGTCTCCTACTACTATTTCTTCAGTATTTATATTTTTAGAAATAACCATATCATATACTTTATATTTTGGTTCCATACTTTCAGTTATAATTGTATAGATACTATATCCGCCTAGTGATAGTTTATTATTTGATATTCTTTGAATAAAGATTATACTAATTACTATTACTATAAATAAAGATATTATTGCTTTAATAATCATTAATAATATTTTTAAGGCTTTATTATTTTTTATTCTTTCTATCATATTTATCACCACTATATTTCTATTAACTTTATATCTTCTAAATATTTATCCATATATTTTTTATATATTTCTTCTATTTGTTTTTCATTTACTACAGTTTTATATTTTATTATACTATATTGTTTATCTATTAAATCTTTTAATTTTTTCTCATCCATAGTTGAATCCATGGTTATGACTTTTTCTATCATATTACCTACTAGTTTCTCAGATAGTTCTGTTTTAGATACTTTTTCTTCTTCTTTACCTATAGAATCTAAAACTAAGTAATCTAATAGGAATGATTCATCTATTAATTTTTTTATTTTACCATCATCATAATAATCATTATTTCCTTTATCTTTTTTGGTATCATCTTCCATATGAGTTTGCATATAATTCCATAATTTTACAGCATATTGGAAATTAACATTTTTAAGTATTACATTTGTTTTCTTAATTGGAGATGTTACTAAAGATATATGCTTTTTATCTATTGTTTGATATACTGATGATGATGTTAAGTCAGATATTTGTGTCTCTAACTTTTCTATTCTTTCAGATATAGTTAAGCCAGAGTCATCTTTATTACTTTTCTTATCATTTTTTTTAGAATTAATAGTCATTGTTATATCTATTTTTTCTTTGCCAAGACTACTATTGGCACTATACTCTAATTTTTTATCATCTTTACTATAGGATTCTTCTACTAAATTACGTTTTTTTCTATCAATATAGAATTTCATATTTTTTATTAAACTATAAATGAAACGATTTTCATAAGTATCAAAACTCTCTTCTTTATTGATATTTAATATTTTACTAGGGCGCACATCTCCTGTTTCTTTATTGTAATCTTGTATTAAATTGGTATTTTTAGATAAGTGCTTAATACTTTCAACAGTTACACGACGAGCTAATTCTATTTTTACAATATCTTCTTCATTTACTATAAATCGATTTGGATTTCTTAAGATATTATCTAAATATCTGATAGTATCTTCCATTATCTCAAGCCATTCAAAGTTAGTATTTACTCGGTCATAGGCTGTTTTTACATGAAGATTTGAATTTATATTTTCAAAAAATTTGTTATTTTTATCTTCTTTTGCTTCTGTATATAAATTCATTATTTCTAATTCATTCATTATAGGCCTCCTACGTTAATTTTTTTAATCTAAGTAAATACTCTTCGCACTCTTTCATTTTTCCTTTACCAAAGGTTTTATCTAGAAATTCTATATATCCATCAATTTCATCACGAATATATGATATATTTAATTGTTCAAATTTTCTTAGTATTTTTCTAGCTATAAAGTAATCTACACCATCTACTTCATCACCACCACAGGCAACATATACTGGTACAAACTTTTTCATATGAGCTACGATACGATTACCAAAAGCTATTCTAAAGTGTTTGATAACATAATCATCCATTTCATTTATCTTATTTAGAGTATCTTCTGATATTGGATTATCTTTCATTGCTTCACTAAATAATTTATCTAGGTATGAATAATTTATATCTTGGGCCTCGGTATCAATTGGTTCAAATACTTGACCTTTATCATTAATGTCTAGAGGCATAGCTCTATCGTATACTTTATCTGTTACCATAAATGTGGAGTCATCGTTATTGATTGTTCCAATATACCATACATTAGCAGGTATTTTTAATTTACCATCAACAATGTTTTTGGGATCATCAGGCCAAGAACTAGATACTAATTCTACAATCCATTCGTCTTTATTAGGCATCTCTAGAATAGATAACATTTCAGCAAAATAATACTCTACTCTGGAGATGTTCATTTCATCTAGTATTACGGTATATATATCATCAGTATAACCTGCGACATAAAGTTCTTTTAATACTTCTGTTTCATTAAACTTTTTAGTAAATTCATTGAAATAGCCAAATAACTCAGTTCTATCTCTCCATGATGGCTGTACTGAAGCAACACAGGAATCATGTTTTAAGAATTTTCCCCAAGCATAGGCTAAAGAGGTTTTACCAGTACCAGATATACCTTGTAATATTACTAGTTTGGTTGAGGCTAGTGCTGATATGAATAATCTTATCATTTCTGATTTATAGTATAATTTTAATTTAGATGCTGCAAAATTTCTAAATGTCTCTACTAATTCTTCAAGGGTAAAACTATCACCATAGTTTGCTATTTTATATTTAGCAAATTCAGTATCGACCGCTGTTAGTTTAGGGAATCTACTCTTAGTAGTATCAACATCTTCTTTTGGTTTATCTGTTTCTTCTATCTCTGGTGATTCACCTGGCTTTAATCCTAGTTGTGATACTTTCATAGCAAGAATACTTTCTTTTTCGGCCATAAGATCCGCTACTTGATTATTTAGAGAAGCTACCTCCTCAAGAAGAGATTCTTCTTCTACTACTGTTTTATGGAATTTTAAATACTTTCTTATAATGAAATAGATAATAAATCCTAAGCCTCCTATTATGGCTAAAACTATTATGATGGCTAAGACTACTAATATCCATTCAGGAACACTAAAATCATCTTTATAAAAATTAATTATACCAATATATTCTTTTATATTGAACATATTTATTATTCCATTTACTAAGCCTTTAAACATCAGGATAAAGGAAGTAAAAAATTGTTCTAAAAATTCATATAGAAATCTAAAAAATGTATCCATACTGCACCTACTTTACTATTCTATTATTACTTTTTCTTCATCAAAAAAGTTTTGTTTGTTTGTATCTACTATTACATATGTAAAAATATCTAACCATATTTTACTTGAATCATCATAGTTATATTCTTCATCTATTTTTACTGCTACTTGAAAGCCATCTTTTATCCAAGTATTTATTTGATCTTTATTTACTAAATAGTCAGAATACTTAAACTTTATTATAATATTATTCTTTACTATTTCATTATCTATTATATTTATTAATCTATTTAATTTTTGTTCTTTTTCAAAAATACTGATAGGAAAATCTACGATTAAATTAGTGTCAAATTCTCCCTTAATAGCATTTTCTAAGATTATTTTAGAAGTTAAATAGTATGTAATAAAGCTTTTTTGTTCATTTACTATTCCTTCACTATATACTTTATTTATTGAATATTCACTATATATTCTGTTAAATTTAATAGTGTTATCTAGTTTTACTTGATAAACTTTTTTGTTATTAGTTTTTATTAATGATACACTAAACTTTTCACTATCAAAAGATTTTAGATATTTATCTTTGCGGCTTTCATTTTCTTTTACTAATTCATAAAGAGAATCAATAAAAGTTTCATCATTTAATCCTAGTTCTTCATTCCGATATTCATCTATTTCTAATATTACTTTTTTTAATGATTCATATTCTTCGACATTATCAAAATATAATATATATTTAAATAGATAGAAAGTATTTTTTATTTTAAAGATAGTATCTTCATCTTCATTTTCTTTCATTTCAATAGCTTTTTGTCTTAGATAATAATTAATGTTTGATGTAAAGTTTTTATATTTTATATCTTCATTATTATAATATCTAACATTTATATAGACTTCTAATAAGGGGTCTACTATTTTCTTGGCATAATATTTATCTAATATTATTTTTAGATATTTTGTAATATTTTTCTTAGAGAAATCAATATATTCCCTTGCTATATTATTAGCCATTCTTTCACCACCTACTCTGAATAATTAAAGTTTATTATTGATGTATTATTTACTATTGGATATGTATAATCTAAGTTAGTATCTGCTTTGTAAAACTTTACCACTTCACTTGACTCTGAATCCATTCTAAAAGTTATACTATTTATGTAATCATAACCATTTATCTTTACTATAGTATAGTTTTCTTTTTTTAGATATGCTGTATTAGTCGTATCTAATATTACTTTTTCCGGATCAAATGTTAGCGTTACTTCTGCGGACAGGCATTTTCTTTTATCAATGTCATCTAGTGATATGTATGTTAATCTATCAATTCTATCATTTACTGAGTAATTTCCAAAGGCTTCTTTTACTAAATAATAGTCAATAGTATTTGTTATATTAAAATTGAAATATGGTCTTCCTTTTTTATCATCAATAGTATATGATAAACCACTTTTACCTACTTTAAGAATAAATCTTCCTCGTAATGTCTTTTTATATGGATATGTACTCTTGACGGTTATTTCTATGAAGGCTTCATCTCCTACTTTAAAAATGTCATTAGGAGTCATTACTGCATTAAAGTAACTAGAACCTTCACTGCTATAAAGAGTTCCTCCTGTACTATTTACACTGCATAAAACATTACTTGAACATACATAACTTATTTCATAATTTATATCACTGCTTGTGTGAACTAAATTATTTTTACTATTATTTAAGTTTATTGTTATAGTATATGGGTCTACTGCTGACCAATTATCTACTTGGTAAATAGCCCTATTTGTTGTTAATTTATCACTATTAAAATAAAAGTTTTTACTTGACAGATAGAAGTCTCTTATTTCATTATATATATATCTTCCAAACGTTATTGTCGTTAGAAGGAATACCAATATTATTCCTAATACAATATAGCCTTTCTTACCATGTTTATCTAATTTTCTTTTTAGTTCTATTATCTTTTCTTTTAATTCTATTATCTTTTTCTTTATTTTTAGGTTCTTTAGATACTTCTTTATCTTTGCTTTATTTATTTTCATCTGCTACTTCTTTTTCTTTATCTCTTTAAATATTGCATATATCTCATAAACGAAAGCAATTAACATCGGAAATATTATGATAAATAAGTATCCCCATTTTGATGTCAAAGTATTGAAGACTGCTCCTAATGTTTTATAAGTAGTTGTATTTTGTTTCTTTCCTAAAATATTTTCACTCGATAATATTAAATCGTTTTCTAATTGTATTTCTTTTTCATCATCATTTATTGTTTTCACATTTTCTATCTTAGCATATTTTACTGTTACTTTGGCAGCATATGTATCATAATAAAATACATAATCGCCTTTGTTATAATCATTTGATTTTTTTACTACCAATAAATCACTTTCTTTAAAATCAGGATTTTTTTCTTTAAGAGTTAATACATATTTATTATCTGTTTCAACAATATTATATTTGTTATATGATAGTAGTAAATATGTAACTATGACCGCTACTAAGAAATACAAAATGATTAAAATGTTTATTACTACTTTTTTCATTCTACCACCATTATAAGTATATCACACTTTTATGATTTATGTAAAGAAAAGAATAAGATTTTGTTTCTTATTCTATAACTATATTTTCTGCTTTTAACTCATCTTTAAATATTTCTTTAAAGTTTACTAATTCTTTTTTTATTACATCTGGATATACGGCTTTGGTTGTTCTTACTGCATCGTATATATTTTTAAAATCTATTGTTTTACGATCTTCATATATAGCATTAGAAAAACATTGTCTTAATATTACTAAAGCTATATCAGGATATCTAGATGATATTTCATATACTCTTTTAAATTCTGTTGTCATATTTACAATGAATTTCATTATTTTTTCCTTAATAAAATCGGTATAAGGAAGAATTACTCCTGTTTGTTTTTCTAATTTAGGTAATGTTTTTAAAAGAATTTCTACGGTCATTTCTTCAGTTGGTTCTGATACATCTACTTTTTCAAATCTTCTTAAGAAGGCTTTATCACGCATGATGTATCTTTCATATTCATATGTTGTAGTAGCGCCAATCATTTTAATTGTTCCACGACTTAGTCCTTCTTTAAACATATTAGCTAGGTCTAAAGCTCCTGCTGCATCATTACCTATTAATGTATGTATTTCGTCAATAAATAAAATTACTTTCTCTTTTTGTTTTAATTCTTCTACTAATTTAAGGACTCTATTTTCTTCACCATTATTAGTTAATAATGCTGTTGTATTGACACGATATATAGTATAACCATCTAAGGCTTTTGGTACTTCATGTCTTTGAATACGATAAGCTAGACCCTCAACTATAGCGGTTTTACCAATACCTGGCTTACCTACTAGTACAGCTGATTTTTCTGGTGTTAGTAGTACTAAAATTAATTTTTTTATTTCTTCATCCCTTGCTATAGCAGGATTTGTTATGTATTCTACTTCAGTTAAATTATCCGAAAATCTTTCTAATATACTTTCCATTTATTTGCCTCCTAGTGAGAGAAGGATTAATATTAATCCACTTACCATTATGCCAGATAGAAAGATGGCATCTAAAAAACCACCGTTTGTTCTTTTTTTATAATCATAATACATTTTATATTTTCGATTTGTCATGGTATTCTCCTACAATATATTTTTTATATCTTTCTTTAATTTTTCATCTTTAATATTCGCTAATAGTGTATTTAACTCTTGTGACTTTTGATATAATTTTAATTTTTCTTCATAAAAATATAATTTATTTTCTATTGACTTTATACTTTTATGAATAGCATTTCTACTTACATTTTCATTTTCACTTATTTCTCCTAATGATAAATTATTAAAATAATAATCTTCAAAATGTTCTTTTTGTTTATCACTTAATAGTTCACTATAGAAGTCATATAGTATTATTAAATATTCTCTTTTTTCCATTAAATTATTTTTACTAATGTATATATTACTTCAATAACTATTAGTAATACTCCTAATCCAAATAGTATATATACCATTTTTTTCTTTGATTCGTCTTCAATGTAATAGTAGCAAATGCAAAATAAGAATAAAGCAAATAATATTAGTGTTGCTGGTAAAAAGACAACATTTATTATGGAAAGGACTAATAATACTAGGAATATAACTCCTACTATTAAAGATATTATTAGTTCTACTTTTTTTAATCTTTCAGCGTCTACTAATTTATATTTCTCTTCTTTCTTCTTTTTTATTTTTGATGTTTTTTCTTCTTTTTTCATTTTTTATCTCCCTTTCTATTTCTTATAAATCTTTAAATAAACCATAAATATACTTTTCAATATCAAAGGCTTCTAAATCATCTTCTTGTTCTCCTAGTCCTACATATTTTACTGGTATATTTACTTCTTCTTTAATAGCAAGAACTATGCCACCTTTAGCTGTTCCATCTAATTTGGTTAAGACTATTCCTGTTATATCTGTTACTTCACTAAAGGCTTTAGCTTGTGATATTCCGTTTTGTCCTGAAGTAGCATCTACTACTAAAAGTGTTTCATGTGGAGCATTAGGAATCAGTTTTTTTATTACGGAATTCATTTTGGATAATTCATTCATTAAGTTTACTTTATTTTGAAGTCTTCCTGCTGTATCTATTAGGATTACATCATAATTTTCTTTTATTCCTTTGTCTACGCCATCATATACTGCTGCTGATGGATCTTTTGATTTAGTACTAACAACATCAATATTGGTTCTTTTTCCCCATTCTTCTATTTGTTCGATGGCACCTGCTCTAAAGGTATCCCCCGCTACTAATAGAACTTTTTTACCTTCTTTTTTTAATTTATTGGCAATTTTTCCGATGCTTGTTGTTTTTCCAACTCCATTAACACCAATAAAGAGAATTACGGTTGGTCCTTCTTCACTATAATTTATTTTACTTTTTAAAACGCCATTATTTACATACATTATTAATAGTTCATCAATTATTATTTCTTTTAGAGTTTCACTATCCTTTATATTTTCTTCCTTTACTCTTTTCTTTAATTTATCAACAAATTTTACAACTGTATTTACACCAATATCTGCCATTATTAGAATATTTTCTAATTCCTCAAAATAATCATCATCAATATTCTTATACTTCTTAGATAACTTAGCTAATTCAGTTGAAAATTCTTTTCTTGTTTTAGTAAGTCCTTCTTCATATTTTGCTGCCTCTTTGTCTTTTGAAAAGACATTTTTTATCTTATTAAATAATCCCATGCTTTTTTACCTCCTGTTAATTATCTATATACATTATAACATTTTTATGTATAAAAATAAAGAAAAATTAAACATCTATTTTAGATATTTAATTTAAAATACTGTTTAATTCTTCTATTTGTTTATTTAATTCTTCAATATTACAACCATTTATCTTCTTCTTATCTGATATATTATATTTTTCTTTTATTCTGAGTATTCTAGTCACTGATTTGTCGATATCTTCTTCTTTTATTTTACCTGTTTTTACCATTTTTATTACTTTATTTATTACCTTGTAATCTTCTTTACGATATTTAAATAGGATAATATCTGCTCCCGATGTAAAAGCTTTCTTTAATGAAACACTTTTATATAATAAATCAACTGGTTTCATTCTTATATCATCAGTTATTACTAAATTGTCATAATGAAGTTTTTCTCTTAAATATTCTTTTATTAATTTTTTTGATAAGGATGATGGTAATCCTTGGGTTAGTTTTCTTATAACTATGTGACTTATCATTATACCATCACAACCATTATCTATTGCTTCTTTGAATGGTAATATATGCTTATTTAATACTTCTTTATAATTAAAAGTATACGGTAATAATATGTGAGAATCTTTTTTTGTTATTCCATGTCCTGGAAAATGCTTAATAATAGAAATTACATTATTTTTTTGCATTTCTTCCATATATAGTATTCCATATTCTTTTACTATATCAACATTATCAGAAAAACATCTATCTTTTATAACTTTACTTGATGAATTATTATCGATATCTAAATCTGGAGCAAAATTCATATTGATACCAGTATTATATAACATTTTGGATATTATTTCAGAATGTTTTTTTATTAATTTCTTGTCTTCTAACTTAGAAAATTTATTAATACTTTTTAAATTTTTTATTTCTGATGGCATTCTGTTTACACGGCCGCCCTCTTCATCTACCGCTACGAATAAGGGTATTTTATTTTCTTTATTGGCATTTTTTAATTTATTGATTAAAGTTAACATTTCACTATAAGAGGAATAATTTTTTTTATAAAGAATTACTCCTCCTATTTGATTGTTTTTGATTAATTCTAAAATTCCTTCTGTATTGGAACTGTTTATTCCAAACATAAACATTTGACCAATTTTTTCTTCTAATGTTAATTTTTCTAGCATAATTATACTCCTTTAGAGAAAACAGAAAAGACTATTTAGCCTCTTCTGTGCATCTTGTTTCTCTTATTACTGTTACTTTTATAGTACCAGGATATTTTAATTCATTTTCTATTTTTTCTTTGATTTCTCTAGCTATTTGATATGCTGTTAAATCGTCTACTTCTTCAGGTTTTACCATTACACGAAGTTCTCTACCAGCTTGAACGGCATATGCTTTTTCGACACCGGAAACATCATTACCTATTGCTTCTAATTCTTCTAATCTTTGAATATAATTTTCTGAAGAATCATTTCTAGCACCTGGACGTGATGCTGAGATTGAATCTGCTATTGAAACAATAGATGCTATAATGCTTGTTGGTGGTACATCTCCATGATGAGAAGCTATAGAATTTATAACAACTTCATCTTCACCATATTTTTTAGCTAGATCAGCACCGATTTTTACATGGCTTCCTTCCATTTCAAAATCAATTGCTTTTCCAATATCATGAAGTAAACCTGCTCTTTTAGCAAGATTGACATTTTCTCCTAATTCACCTGCTAATATACCGGATAAATTAGCAACCTCCATAGAGTGCTTTAAGGCGTTTTGACCATAACTACTTCTAAAGTGTAACTTTCCTACTATTTCTACTAATTCAGGATCCATTTTAGATAATCCAAGTTTATATAAGGCATTTTTACCATACTCTTTAATAGCAGTTCTTACGTCTGCGCATGTCTTAGCATATAATTCCTCTATTCTAGCCGGATGAATTCTGCCATCTTTAATTAATGTTTCTAGAGTAAGTCTTGCTATTTCTCTTCTTAATGGATCAAAACTTGAGATTACAATAGCTTCTGGAGTATCGTCAATTATTAAATCAACACCTGTTACTGATTCTATTGTTCTAATATTTCTTCCTTCTCTACCAATTAATCTACCTTTCATCTCATCATTAGGTAATGCTATTACAGATACTGTTTGTTCACTAGTAATATCTGCTGAATATTTTTGCATTGTGCCTACTAGCAATTCTTTACTCTTTTCATCAACTTCTAATTTGGCTTCAGCCTCTTTTTCTTTGATATATGCTGTTATTTCTTTTGACATTTTTTCTTCAACGATTTTCATTATTTCAGTTTTTGCTTGTTCTTTGCTGTATTTACTTATTTTTTCTAATTCTTCTAGTTCTTGTTTCTTAATCTGTTCCATTTCTTCTTTTGCGTCTTGAATTTTTTGCTGTTTTTCTAATAAATTATTTTCTCTTTCCTCTAGAGAATTTTCTCTATTTTGCATTGCTAAATCACGGCGATCAATATTATTTTCTCTTTGAAGAAGTCTTTCTTCTTGCTCTTTTATTTCGCCTTTTTTCTCTTTTATTTCTTTATCCGCTTCAATTTTTAATTTATGTATTTCTTCTTTAGTTTCAAATAAAGATTCTCTTTTAATTTTATCTGCATCTTTCTTTGCTTTTTCGATTATTGAATCTGCTTCTTTTTCTTGATTTTTTTTCTTTAAAATATTTATAACTATAATGCTAACTAGTCCAACAATTAATCCAAGAACAAATAGTAAAATGGAGAAAACTGTTTCATTCATCTGAACACCTCCATTCTTTAATTATATATTATAGAAAAAATTATTAATTTTAATTTAAACTATACAATTTAATTGTATCTTAGTTTTACAATGTTGTCAAGCAAATTTTAATTGTAACAAAAAGAAAAAAGAGTTTTAAATACTCTTAATCATCACTGAAAAAATCATCAAAGAAATCATCATCATTAGTATTATCTTGATACATATTTGATATAGTTTCTGTTTTTACTGGTGTTTGCTCAACATTTGTTGGTGTTTGTTCAACAGCAGGTGCAGTAGGCACTTCTTTATGTACTTCTTCTGAAGGAACATCTACTACTTGATTTGTTTTATTTGAAACTAGTTCTTCAAATGGTGAATTTTTCTTTTCTTCTACTTCTTTAGTTTGTTCCTCTTCTTTTTCTATTTCTGCTATTTTAGCATCTATTTTCTTAACCAAGTCATCTATATTAAAACTTGTATCTGAAGCTTCTGAACTATCATTAGCACCCATAAATGGTTGCAATCCTCCACTAAATGGATTAGACATTCCCATAAATGGATTTGGTGCTCCAAATGGAGTTGCACCAGTTGCTCCTGGGAATGGGTTACCTCCCATGGCTTCCATCTTTTCTTTTTTCTTTTCCTTAACAAATTCTCTTATGTCGAATAATTCTAATTCTTTCTTTTGACGTACTGGTGGAACTGATTTAGGATATGTTCTACCCCAATCTACCTCAAAGTCTGTTTGGAATCTAGTTTTATATGGAAACATTCTTCTTCTTAAAACTATGATTTCAAATTTATTTAATCTTTGTAAATCACTTACTGTAACAAGTGGTGTCGAAGCAGTCTTTTCTTTTTCTTTAGACTTTACTTCACCACACATTTTACTTATTTCTTCTAGGGCTGCTATTTCACTACTTATTAAATATACTAAGTTACAGTTACCACGAATGGTATCACCATTTTCTTTACCATATACTTGAGTTAATTGAGCAAAGTTCTGAATTATAAATGTAAATCTTATTAATCTACTTCTTGCTGCTGTTACCATAGTAGTTACATCTTTTAAAGGTGGCATGTTAGCAAACTCATCTAGAATGAAATTAGTTCTAAATGGTAATTTTCCACCACTTTCTTGGGCAACATCTATTAGTGTTTCATAACATTGTTTGATAAATATAGTAGCAAGTGGATGTAATGTTTTCTTTTCATCCTGAACAATTAAAAAAACAGCAGTTTTATTTCTTCCAATATTTCGCATATCAAAATCACTATAAGATAACATTTCAGATAAGTTTTCTCTAGAAGAGAATAATTTAATTTTTTGCTTAAATGTAGCTATAATACCTTGCTTTGTTTCGTCAGCAGTAAATACTGTACCAGAAGCATTTATATATGCTGGTTTTGATGGATCTTTACCATTAAAGTATTCTTTAATGTAATTGTTGTTTGGTCCTCCAAATCTTTCTTCTCCTAAACTACACATTAAATTCAAACTATTTAAGTTTACTTGTTCTGGAGTTCCATCTTCAAATAAACCTAGGGCTAATCCGGTAAAGTAATCGGCAGCAGTTTTTTCCCAGAATGGGTCTCCGCTATTTTTTTCTTCATATAATATATTTAACGCTAAATCATCTAATAATTCTATTGCTTTATCAGTATTTCCTTCTTTATATAATTGATATGGTAAACTCATTGGATTCCATGCATTACCATGTTGTGGATCTCTAAAGTTTAATGTTATTATATTATATCCTTCAGCTTTTAAAAGCTCTGCTGTCTCTTCATATAATTCACCCTTAGGGTCAGTTAAAATCATTGATTCATTATGTTTAGCTAATAACTTTATCATTGGTTTTGCTACTATTACAGTTTTACCTGAACCAGTAGCACCCATTACTAAATAATGATCTTCACCATTATCTACCCACATTTTGCCTTTCTTACTATGTAAGGCTATACCAGCGGCATCTATTTTTTCATCTTTAATGTTTACTTCTACTAAACCATTTTTGAATTCTCTATCAGTTGCCCATCTTGAATAACCTTTTTCTTTTTTTCCACCTATCGTAATACCAAAGCCTTTATCACGATCAAAGATATAGGATTTTACGGCCATAAAAATTCCTATTAGGGCTGCTAAAAATAAGAAAAATGTCATTCCTATATATCTTGGAGTAAAGGCTTTAAATGGTAAAAAACCATAAAACTTTCCTTCAGTTGCTATACTAGAGGCATTTAATACACCTATTGCACATAAATATAATAAAAATACACAAAAGGCTATAAATATTGTTAAATCTTTCTTTTCTACTTTTATTTTCATACACTTATCGTCCTCCAAAATTACTAACTTTATTATAGCATTAATAGTTTGAATTGTAAATGTTTTAATACAAGAAAAAATTCAAAATCCAAATATTAATTATACTATTTCTTAATGAAAATAAATAACATATTTAATGTTATTTACTCATTTTCTTCATTTAGATAAAAGCTTACATTATAATTCATAATACTTTTTTCACTAAAAACATATTTATTTTTATTTTTATCAATTATTGTATATATTCTACTTGTATCATTTTTTTCTAATAAGCATTTATCAGCTTCGGTTGATATTTGATAAATATTATTTTCTATATATGTTTTATATTCTTCTAATGTATATTTTTCTTTAACATCTTTTCTTAACAAACTATATCCTCTATCTTCATCATTGCTTATATGATTTATATAATCAGATAAATATAATATACAAATTTGTTCTTTAGAAATTAAATCAGAATTTTGAATATTATTTTTATTATTATTTTCTATTTTGATCTTTTTTATTTCGTCAATAATATTTTTATAATTATCTTGTTCTTTTAGTGGATAAATTGCATATGACAAAGTATCAAAGTCTGTTAATACTATTATTTTGAAATTGTCTTTTACTAAACTATCACCAGCAATTGTAGATTGATATACTTTTCCTTCAATATAATATATATACCCATTTTTAACTTTAACATATTCCATTTTATTTGCTTTAATAGACGAGTATGATGGTAATTTATCAATATCATCAAATATATTATCTGTAGTAATATTGTATTTTTCAATATAATCAGAATATAATAAATCATATAAATTACTACTATTTGATGTTGAGAGACTGTCCATATAATTATTGATATAATTAGTAATAGTGAAAAATGAATTATATTCATTTACATCTTCTAATTTTTCACTATTACTTTTTCTATTTAAAATCAATACCAAGCCTACTATTAAAGCACAAATAATTAATATTACTGCAAAAGTCCTTATATCGTCTTTTTTCATATTTTCTCCTCTTATTTACAACCATTTTTTACATAATCAGCTAAATTTTTAGAATTATTTGCTCTATAAGTACAAGTTGATTCAGCATTGGCTGGTCTTTCAAATTTCTTACAAAATTCCTTTGTTAGTGAAGCAGCAGATTTTTTGCTATTTATTAAGTCATCATATAATTCTTTATAACCATTTTTTAATTCATATCTTAGGAAATCTAATTGACCTCCAATTGTATCATAAGTATTTGGAAAAGTATTTTTTAAGTTGTCCCATCGGCCATTATGCCATTGACATAATCCATAACTTGTTGGAACCCCATTATTGTAATCACCCAATACAGTTGGATCAAAATTATGATTACTCTCTGAATCAATATTTGTAAATAGAGCGATTGCACCATTTAGTGAGTATTCACTATTAATTAATGTTAGACATACTGTTTGCTTATTAGAATTACCTTTTACTACAGTTCCAGTTTTTGATACTGGTCTTGGATTATCTTCTGATACGTAGTTTAATGGTTCTACTTGATTACCATTTACTCTTACCTCAAAGTGTAAGTGGGTTCCTGTTGAACGACCACTACTTCCCATTTTACCAATTACTTGGCCTTGTTTTACTACATCACCAGATTTAACAGTAATAGAGTTTTCATACATATGGCCATATAATGTTCTTGTTCCATCACTATGTTCAATCATTACATAGTTTCCATATCCACCACCACAGGAGTCTAAATCTGAGTTTGAACGACAATTGGTGACATCAGATGTAGTTGGATATATTACGGTTCCATCTTTAGCTGCTATTATGTTTACTGTTCCTATTGTTCTACCAGATGCTATATCAACACCACTATGAGAACTTGTTTCACCAGATGCTATATCAACATCACTATGAGAACTTGTTTCACCAGTAAACGGATCTTTTCTAGTACCAAAGTACGAAGTTATGGTAGTAGAAACAGGATCTCCTGTTGCAAACTCTTTGCCATCTTTTTTTTCTGTTTTACTACTGCCTATTGGCCACCAATATGAAGTTGAACCATTAATATCAGAATAACTTAATGAAGTTTCTCCATCTCCTCCACCCATTCCAATATCAATTATTCCAAGACTCATTAGTGGTGCTATTAAAACTATTAAAAAAATTAGAAGAAAAAAGAAACCAACAGTAATACCTACTATTATTAGTTTTATCTTTAATGGTAAACTTTTCCATAACATTTTTGCTTTACTATTATTAGTTTCTTTTCCTTCCATAATCTTCACCACCTAACAGTGATTATAAACCACCACCTGAGCCAAATGACTCTAATTCATCTTCAGTTACTATTACATTAATTTGCATTCTTCTATTACCACATACAAATAATGCTTCACCTTGACTAAATCTCTTTATTGATTCTTTTTCATTATCATTTAAATCTATTAACATAGCTAAATCTTCTACTGCTTGTTTCTTTAATCCCATTACTAAATAATAAGATGAGTTATCAAATATTGCTTTACCATGCATTAATATTCCATCTGCTACAAAATCTGATGGTTGCTGTGTTATTATTATTGTACCAGTATTATATTTTCTAGCTCTTCTTTGCACTTGGGCTAAGAATTCAGCACCTAATTCATTTTTGGCACCTAATAAAACATGAGCTTCATCTACTGACAATACAGTATTTACATTTGGATTTAAACATAATCCCCAAGCAAACTTTAATACATTAAATAATAAAGCATTTCTTATATTAGCATCAGAATTCATTAACTCTTTAATGTTAAATACTAGAAAATCACTTTCTGTATTTATTGATGTATGTCCATTGAAGTAATATTTTAATTCTCTAACTAATGGTCTTAATTTTAACTCTAATCTTTCCATTACATCTCTTTCATGAGTTTTCTCGGTCATAGATGTTAATTTACTAGTTACAGTTATATATACATCACTGAATGTTGGATAATCTTTTGATGTAAATTTAGAAAAGTCTGATGTAAATGTTATTCCAAATCTAGCATATGTATCTTGTACTACACCACTAAATAAGGCTAGTACATCTTCTTCTATATCAGGAGAATAATATTTCATAAATGCTTTTAATGATTGTAATGTTTTATTTAAAACAGTATATCCTAAACCATTTTTAATTTCATTTTCATCAGCATCCATGATTACTTCAAGTGGATTTACCATTCCATATTCTCCACCTTTACCAAGATCCACAACATCACCGCCATACATCTTAGTCATCTCACTTATTTCACCCTCGGGATCTACTGCTACTATTTGGTAGCCATTTCGGATATGACTTCTAAGAATTAATTTAGCTGCTGTAGATTTACCACTACCTGATGTACCTAAAATAATCATATTAGCATTATTTCTATTACTTTCTTTTTTTAATTGATATAAGAATTGATTAAATAATACTACACCACCAGAGAAATCTACACCAAGTAATGTTGATAATCCATCATCTTTAATACTATCAAAGATAAAAGGATACATAGCAGCCATTGTTGGAGATGGCATAGGAGTTCCTATTCTATCTTCAATTGGTTGCTTTTCAAATATAGGAAGTATTGATTTTAATACTCTTTCTTGTTCAAATCTTAATGGTACTGCTCTTAATTCCATAGCATCCATATAGTTTTTAATATTTACTTTTTTCATTTCAAGTTCTTCTCTAGTATTAGCAGTTATCATAATATGCATTTGAAAATCAAATGTCTTTGCTTGAGAAGCAGTAAACTGTTGAATAAAGTATTCTAATGAATCAACATCTTGTCTTATTCTTTCTTGAATAGTTCTATCTTTTTCTTGTTGATATCTACTTTTTAAATCTGATATTTCTTTATTTAACATTTTAGCAAGTACAGTAAATGGTACTGGTATATGTTTTATTACTAGTTTAACACCAGACATATTTGTTAAATTAGATAGATATCCTGGTCCTATAAATCTAGGATAAGATATTACTGTAAGTATTGTTGCATACTTATCACTTATTACAAAATCAGAAGGATTAAATTGTAATCCTTTAGGAGCTAGTTCACTTTTAAAACTCATTACGAAATCACCGTCCCAAAATTAGTAGTCATTCCACTATTAAGAAAATTATCTAATATTATTCTTAAATCATCATTTGATACTTGAGTAGCTTCAAGTCCTGCATTAGCTAATCCAGTAACTAATGTTCTAAGTCTTTTCTGAATTAAATCATCATTCTTTTCTTTAAATAAGATATAATACTCAGTATCAGTAATATTATTATTCATAAAATCATTGGCTTTATCAATATCTTGATTAATTAACTTTCTAACCGCTGGATTAGGAGTCTGATTATATAATAATTGTAATCTAGCTAAGTAATTATTTAAATCTACTGGACGGTCTGCTGATATCAACCAAAATTCAAAATCGATAGTATTATAAAAGTTTTTTAATGCTATTAAGACATTATCCTGGGTGCCTTGTTCTAGAATGAATATATTTCTAGGTCTTATCTTGACACCAGTTACTTTCTTTTTATTATCTAATACTATCATACCATTAGATATATTTCTAATAGGTATCCAATCTTCCGTATATTTAGAATTACTTTTTGTTTTTGTCTTCGCTTCCAAATTCGCCATAAAAACACCAACCTCTCCATATATAATTTCTTCTTTCATTGTAGAATCTAAATATGCTTTGCATAGCACAAAGTACATTATGATAATTTGGTATCGGTACTACTAGTAAACCAGTTATACCTACTGGTAAACAAGATAATATTATCACTAACGTACTTGATGACTGAGTTATCATTAATAGCAATAATGATAACCCAGCACCAACACTAAACATTATTAAATCTATTGGTCTAAATATATTAAATATCAATGTACCTCTTTTTGCATTAGCAGGTACTAAATATCCATTCACTATATATCACACTCCTTTTTATTTTATTTATTCGCATCATTTTTTGCTGCTTCTAAGCCTTTAATCTTTTTACCTTCATCTTTTATTATCTTATCTACATTTGCATTTTCTCTAATAGCTTTTGATAATGTTACATCGCCAGTTCTTTTCAATACTTCTGCGTCCAAATCTTCATTTGAAATTGTTATTGGCACCATCTTAATCTGACCATCGGCGCTTTGCTTTCTTTCGAGACCTTTCCATTGTATTTTTCCAGTAGAAGTTTTTTCTTGCTTTAACGTTCTCGCAAAAGAATAACTTTCATATGATAAACTGCCATCTTTGACTGCATCTTCTGCACTTTTCCAAATAGCACTTCTAGATGCTTCTGCTGCTTGTTGTTGCCATTGTGCCTCTTTTATCATTCCTTCAGCCTTGGTATCTAATCCAGCATAACCAGATATTGCATCCAATATAGAATCTTTAACGGTATATCCTGCAGCTTGTTTTAAATCTCTCTTATCTCTATTATCATTTGTTTGTTGTACAACACCTCTAACACCTTTCAAATCTTTTATTTTTCTTCCTTTGTTAAGACCACTAGCCGCTCCACCTATTGCCGAAGCACCAGTACCAAATACGCCTTTTGTCGCTTGCCATAGTTTTTGACCTGTCGTTCCTTCATTTTCTTTCCAATTTTTTCTAATACTTCCGGCACCATAAAGCACATTGGAAACAGCCGCTCCAGCTGCACCTAATGCCGATCCGGCGCCAAATAGGCCAACTTTTTTTGCTTCGTCTGGTAATTTCATACTATAGCTAAATCCTGCAGCACCTCCTATTGATGGGAATATTTCCTTAATTAAATTAGGTATTTTTTTAGCGAATATAAGAATCGCTATAATCATTATTATAGTAATATAAGATTTGCCAAATATGTTATTGCTCATATTTGTTGTTGCAATTAAATTTTCTGCAAGATTACTATCCCATAGCATTTCTATTGCATATACTGCAAAATATATTATTGCTGTTCTTAAAAAGAAATCTAAAAAAGTTACTAAACACTGCGTTCCCCATTTTTTCAATTGTTCTTCGCCTTTTGGTGTAATGTACATAGCAATTGGAATAGGTGCCACTATTTGAAGGTATGCTAACTGTAATACTCTAACACCAACTTGTATTGAATATACCATTATTAAATATAAAACTGCTATTCCGACTAGCAATGCCATGAAGCCACCGCCATCAAATTCTATAACATATTCTTTTTTATTTCCTGTAGCATCAACGTATTCATCATCGACACCCGCTCTTTTGTTTAAACATTTCCTTGCACTTGTACGATTAAGTTTTCCTTCATTTTCTTTTATTTCTGTTTCTAGAGCACTTATGCCAGTTTCCTCGTTAGGTGTAACTATTTCTATACATTTACTAGCAGCCTTTCCAGGATCTTCTTCTATTTTTTCATTTGGTCTATAAAAAGATGTAAATACTTTCGCACTTAATTGTGAACCAAATTCATTTGCATCTTGTGGTGTCCCAAATATTATATTAGAAATAACATTACTTTCAATTACTTTATTTTGTACATCATAAGCAAATCTGAATATTGAAGATGTGCTGCCAAGCAATACTACAGCTACTACTATTTTCACTATAATATTACCAGCGCCTTTTTTCTTATCCAACATCGCATCTGGGTCAACTATATATTGTATAAAAGAGAATGTAACTCTAAATATCATAAATAAGCCAATAATTAAACTTATTCTTCCAAAAAGTACATTTATCTCTTTGGCACTTATTATTTCCGCTGTTCCTAGGCCTTGAAACACTTTAAAAGTAAAGGCTATCAAACTGTATACCAACTCACACAAAATAAACATTAATGATCTAAATCCGTCATTTATAGCGTCTCCTACTTTTCCTAGTAATAATATGTTCACTACATTCACCTCCTACTTTAAGCATGTATCTGCATTAATTATTTCCCATGCTTTGTTTCCTAAATCTAATATTAAATTAACTAGTATTGGCGCTAAAAATACTAATACTGCGGCTACTATTCTTTTAATAAACTTTTCCCTAGTTTTTTTTATATTATCTTCACTTGAAGAAAATACTGCCTTAGAAAAATCGAGTACTCCGAAGACAATTAATAATAAAGGAACTGCTATTCTTATCCATCTCATTACTGTGTTTATTAAATCTTTTGCATCTTTTCCGATTAAATCTTCGCAATCTTTAAAATTAACATTGTCATTATCTATTTTTACATTGTTATTATTTTGAGTTTTAAATATTGACTTATCCAAACTCAAGGCATAACCATTAAAACTTTTATCATATTTTGTTTGATATGTTATACTAAAAGTTTTTTTATTTTTATTAATGCAACTTGTTGATGTACATTTAATCATGTCCTTTTTATATATTTTTTTTATGCAACGATTTTTGTCAACATGATCTTTATACTCGTTCATCAATTCAGTAAATGATATTTTTAATTTTAAGTTTGATGTCCCAAAACTACTATTTACTTCGATATTATTGTCATATATTTTATATTCATTTTCTGTCAAGAATACTTCTATGATGTTTGTTCCGTTTGTATATGCACATTTTACTTTCCATTCATCATTTAATACTTCATTATCGGATTGTGGTTTTTCATTAATAATAGTATCACTTTTTACATCTACTATTTCATAGGCATATTTTTCATCAAGATTATTAGATTCTTCTTTTAGTTGACCATCAGAATCGCTACAATCAAAATCTATTTTTCCACCGCCTTGAGTTGTATATTTAACACATTTTGGACATTCTGTAAATGTTTTAGGAGTAACATATACAGATTTTCCTGTTCTACTTTTGCTATTTATTTTTACCCAATTAGTATTAGAAGAAATATCAGTTGCATTACTTGGCGCAATAAATAATCTTGCATTTCCATCATTTGTTTGTATAAACTTTATTCCTGGTTGACTATTTGTTTTATCATATATACATGTTAACTCTGGAAAGGCACTTGCTCCTACTCTATCTATAAATAAAACCATACTAATTATAATAGTTATTAATAATAATACTTTCTTTTTCATATTCTTTCACTCCATTCATTAGACATAAGAATTCACTATAATTAAATTATAGCATAGAAAGATAAAAAAAGAAATCATTTTTTTATGATTTATTTATGATTTCTACAATTTATTTTATATTTATATCAATACACTATATATTTAATTATTTTTTTAATTTACTATTATATTTTTTCTTTATTACTTTCTATATTTCTTTTTGAACTCATCAATATAACTATCCGCTTCCTCAGCATACTGTTCTAGTCTTTTTCTTTTTTCATTTTGTTCTTTATTTATTCTTTGCTGCTCATGATATCGTTTTGATGTATATACTTTTATTTCTTCAATTGCTTCTTTATATCTTTTTATATCGCCTTTTTTATATTCTTTTAATTGACTTACTACTAATTCTGTTGGAATCTCTTCTGCTGAGTTATATGTTAAACAATTATAATTTATCGCTTCAAGTGATGGTGCAAATAGTATTAACTCCCCTGTAATCAAATCATACATTTTTCCATCAATATTTTCACATATTATATTAACTTGTTCATAATTAGTTACACTTATTTCTTTATGCCTTGGTTTAAATATACCAGCAACTTCTTTTTTTATATACCCCTTTTTTTCTATTATATCTATTAAAACAGAAGTATCACTTGGATCATCCCATCCCGGCTTACATCTAATATTATTATTTAATTTAATTTTATAATATTTATTCATAATATATTTCCTCCTTGCCATATATTATAATTTGATTTTTCTAAATGTCAACATTATATAAGAAAAAGAAATCATTTTTTTATGATTTCTTTTATATGTTGTTATTTTTTTATTTGTTGCCAACATTTAGCCCATGAACTAGTATCTGAACCTGAAATACCAATCTTAGAGATTGCTCCCATAACGATTTGAACAATCCATACTACGCAGAATACAAGTACGGCATATAGAAATCTGTTTAAAAGTGATTTTTTTGCTTTTTTTACTTCATCCTCTTTACTTGAAATAACTGCCTTACCTAAATCAATTGATCCTAATACGATTAATAATATAGGTACTCCTATCCAAATAATATTGATTACTATTCCAACAACGTTCCATATTGGAGCGAATTCTGGATCTGTACAAATGTCTATCATAAACATATAGTTCCCTCCTTAAATATACTTATATAATACACTATATTTATAGAAAAGTCAATTGTTTTGACTTTTCTTTACATAGTTTTGGTTATCTTGACTTTGGTTTTGCTTCTAATTCTTCATTTTGAATATTTAAAAGTCTATTTCTTTGTGCTAAAAGTGCTTGTCTTAATTGTTCTTTTTGAGTTAAGTTTTCTTCATGTTTAAGATCATATTCTGTTCTTTCTTGGGCAGTTAATGCTTCAATCATTCCTTTTTTATGATCCATAGTTCTACTTCTTATATTTGCTTCTTCTAATGCTTCAGCTTCTTTTATAGCACTTTGTCTATCTCTTTCTTGTTTTTCTTCTTGTTTTCTTATTCTATATTCAGTTAATTTTGCTATTTGAGTAGATGTTAAATCGGTTATTTTATCTTTACCATTATTAGCAGCCGCTAAACCTGCTCCTGCTGCGGATAAGCTAAATATTCCTACTTTATCAAAAACATCTCTTAATTTTAAATCTATATTTTTAGTTGTTAATGTTTTTAAAAATGAATTTTTTACTTTTGCTAGTTTAGACTTTAATGATGATGCTTTTTGTTTTACTCCATCTTTAAACTTCAAAGTTCTTTTATCTTCTTTTTCTGTCATTACGGTATTTTCTATATTTCTTTTAGTTTCTTCATCAAGTTCTAGTTCTTCTTCTTTGCCTTTTAATCTTAAAGATTGCTCTAAAGCTACTGTATTTTCTTTATTTCTTAATCTTCTATTCTTCTCTTCTAAAGCTTCTGCTCTTCTTATTGATTCTTGTCTTGCTCTTTCTTGTTTTTCTTCTTGCTTTCTTATTCTGTATTCAGTTAATTTTGCTATTTGAGTAGAAGTAAAATCTGTTATTTTATTTTTACCTTTATTAGCAGCTGCTAAGCCTACTCCTGCTGCTGTTAAACCAAATATTCCTACTTTATCAAAAGCTTCTCTTAATTTTAAATCTATGTTTTTAGTAGTCAATGTTTTTAAAAACGAATTTTTTACTTTACCTATTCTTGATTTTAAAGAACTAGCCTTTTGTTTTATTCCTTGTTTAAATTTCAATTCTCTCTCTTCTCTTTCTTGTGCTTTTACTCTTCTTGCCTCTGCTTCTAATGCTCTTGTATTTTCCCTGTTTCTTGCCATTCTATTTGCTTCTTCCAGAGCTTCTGCTCTTTTAATAGCAGCTTCTCTTTCTTTTTGATAACGAGCTATTTCTTTGTTTAATTTATGAATATATATATCACTTTGTAATTGCTTATAGGTATTTATTATATTATTACCTACATTTCTTAAAGCTGCTTTCTGACTACTAACTACTGCTTTACCAAATATTTTTAAATTTTTTTGTACAACTTTTATACTGCTTTTTAGTTCTTCTCTAGCTCTTTGTAGTTCTTCTCTTTCATTCATTACTATCACCTATCTTACGAAAATATTACATTAATTATTTCTAAAAGATTTTGTTTTGCTTTTTCATCTTCAATATCAATTAATTTATCATAACCTTCTTCATCTTTTATTATTTCTGAAGTAAATATATCAGAAGAATCATCTCCATTATCTACTGAGTATATTACATACTCTTTTCCATCGATGCTTAATACTTTTAGTACTTCTGCTACTTTATCTACCCCATCTATTTCAATATTAAATCTTTGATTTTCCACACTAATCACTTCCCTTTCTGTATTAATTATACTATATTTTTTTAATATTAGCAATTAAAAAAATAGTAATTTTTTACTATTTTAGCTTTAAGAAATCAAATATACTTTTTTTCTTTTCTGTTTCTTCACTTTTTTTGATATATCCTAATTTTTCTAATAATGGCGATAATATATCACTGTTATCTTTTTTGTCATTTAATGGTGGTATATTATAGTATACTTTTATTCTTGTTTCTACTTCAAAATCTGCTATTTCTGACTCTGATAATAGACTCTTATTTAATACTACTTTTTTACCTTTTATATCATTAATTATTTTAGGATTAATTATTGCTAATTTATTTAGTTTAAGTATAGATGGTTCTACTAAATATAATACATCAGTACATAAATATTCTTTATTAGATTTATTTAAATCTAATAAAAATATATCTATACTATTATACTTACTTATTATATTATTTATTTCATCATCTTTTACTGTTAATGTATCTTTGTCTTTAAAATAAGTTAAATCTCTTTTATCTACTTCTAAAGCCATTACACTATAGTAACTACTTAATACTTTTTTTAACATATATATTAGTGAAGTTGCTCCTGCTGAATCAGTAATATTTTTTATTCCTATTATTCTTTTGTTGGAAACTGAATGAGAGGAGTCAGTGGCGGTATTATTATTTTCACCTGTATCAATTTTTTGTAAATAAGCTACATCACGATATATATTTGGATTAGTATATAGATACATCAAATTATTTTGATCTTTGGTAAAATTATAAATACCCATATTAACTAATTTAGCTAAAAATGGTTCAGAATCACTTATACTATCATCTTTATCTAATAATAATATTACTTTATCCATATCTATACTCATTGATAGTTTTTGTAAATTAGTTAAATCTTTATAATCTTTAATAGCAGTTATATCTAAAAACATTTTATTAAAGAAAAAGTTTTTAAACTGAGATATTATTTCATCAACAGTATATTCTCCTTCTAACTTTTTTGATACTTCAATATCTAATTCATTTAATACACTACTATATTTATTTGATATGACTGTATCCATTAGTTATTTATCCTTTCTATACGACGTGTTTCTCCATTTACTGGTATTGTGAATTTTAGTTTTAAAAATGGAAATTCTATATAAACAAAAGTTCTTACCTTATAATAACTACTAGTAATGCCATCTATAGAACTATTTTGATCTATTTTGGCTATACAATAACCTCTATCTTCATTTATATAATCATATCCTTTGCAGTTACTTTCTCCTATATCATTTACACGATAAGAAATACTCTGCAAATAATCATTAATTTGTCCGAAAACACCTGAAGTTATTCCTTGTAAGTTATTACTATTTTCCATTTCTTGTATTCCTTCATTTTGTTCTATGATATCTAATACTTTATTTTTTACTCTAAATGCTCTTGCATAGTTAAAAGCTACTGCTACAAAAACAATATAAACTGATAAAAATATTATTAGTACATATATCATAAATGTTCCACCAACTGAATCTCTCATTATTATCACCTACTTTTGTTATTTGTTTATTATCCCATGTTGTCCATGGCATTATCACCCTTATTTGTGATATTGTTAAATGTGTTTTCAATCCATTTTCTACCAACTGAATCTTTACTGCCAAATAGGAACATACCAATTCCTAATACTGCTACTAAAAGTACGATAGTAATAACTGTCATTGAAACTTCACCTGTTGCTTCTTTCATTTTTTCACCTTCTTTCTTATATATATTTTTTTATTCTTTTTTATATATTTCAAATATTATACAGTTGATACTAATATAAATATTGAAATCAATAATAGTAATAATGACCCTGCTCCTGTTACAACCATCATTATTAATGTTTTTCTTTCCATTGTTCCAAGTCTTGCTTGATATTTCATTTCTCTAGCTTTAGCTTGAAGATTTGATACTGATTTAGAAAATGAAACTAATTGTTGATGTTTCTTTTCTTGTTCTCCTAAGCCTAATCTATATAATAATCTCATCATTCTCATTGAATCTCTTACTGGGTATTCTTTAGCAAAATCCATATATGGATCTATTGATGAATCTCCTGATTCTATTCTTGCTAGCATTCTTTTTAATCCTGGCTTAAATACTTCAGGGGCATCATCTACACTCTTAGCAAGTGCTACTGGCACTGTATAATGATGAATTAGTACTTCAAGTGTTTTTAAGTAATATGGTAGTAATGAATCTATATAATTTAGATGTTGTTTATACCATCTTCTTAAACTTAGATATTGGCTTTTAAATACTAAATATCCAATTACTAATGCTATTATTACAGTTAAATAACTTAATTGTGATAGAAATAAGAAAACTAATATTACTGTTACTAATACTCCATTTCTTACTCTCTTCATAAACACTTCATTTGGATCATATACTCTATCACCATATTTAGCTATTAAAAGAAAATCATAGTCTTTTTCTTTTAATATATTTGTTAATGTACTATTACTTCCAAACATTCCAGAAGTATTTATTTTTTTATTTACAATGAAAATGTAAAATACTACTACTGCTATTATAAGCATCTCTATATACATTACTCAGCACCTACATTCTCGTTGTAATATTTTTCTCCATTAAGAAGAAAACAACTATTTATTATTACTACAGCATGAACAAATAATCTAATAAAGAAATTATCTATCATGGCTATGTATGTTTCTTGACCTATTAATAATTGTATTAATGCTACCATTCCATATAATGCTATTCCAAATATTATAAACTGTCTATGAAAGTTTGCTCTGTCTGTTCTATCTCTATATACTCCCTCTACTAATATATCGATATCTGATAGCATATTTTCAAATGTTTCTTCAGTATCTTTAGCACCTTCTTTAGTTACTTGTAAAAATAGTTGATGCATATTTTTTACCATATAATATGGGTACTTTGTATCCATATATTTTATTGAATCATAGACATCTCCTTTTTCATAGGATAAAGCTATCATAGTCTTTACATCTGATAATAATGGTTCTTCTAATATTCCTGATTCTACTACTCCTTCAAGTGATTTTACAAAAGCCTGAGTAGTAGCAAATTCCATTATAGTATTAGTACAATATACTTGTACTTGTTCAAATATATATTCACTATATTGTCTTTTACATCTTAGGTATGTTATATATGGTATAAATGATACTGCTATTATGATATATATTATTGATATGAATAAATTATAAAAATATAAATAACTTATACCTCCTGCTAAACCTGCAAAGGCTAATATTTGAAATAGATATTGTCTAGGTGTATATTCTAAGCCTAATTCCTTTACTTTATCTCTCATTACTTTAAAGGAATAAGGTTCTATTTTTTTATATGTATTTATAGCTTGTTCAGAAATAAATTTATATACAGATTCTCCTTGTTTTGTACGATACGAAACTATAAATATTATAATTATTCCTATTATAATTATTTCCATTATATCACCTACCTTATCTGTTACTTATATTATTTATATTTATTGGTCTTGGTACACTTTGATTAGTGTACATATTTGGATTTGGTATGTTTCCTTGAATATTTTGTGGATTATTATTTTGGTTTATAATGTTTGGAACGCTCCACGCTACATTAGGATTATTATTTACATTATTATTTATAGTATTATTTTGAGGTAATTCATTTTTTACTATACTATTATCTATTACAAATTCATTATTATCTGTTACTTTAGTATCATCAATTGATTTAAATTCTTCTTTTACTAAGATGTCTGGTGGCATTATTACTCCCTGACTTTCTAAATAACTTAATAAATATTTAGATGGGTTAGCCACTGTTTCATGTCCGTCTGGAGTCTTTTTATATAGTATTTTGTATTCTGCTTTATTATCATCAGTAACATAAAATTCTACTACCTCAGATACTTCACGATGAAATCTTTTATATTTTTGACTATAATATCCTTTGATATGAACTCCTAATTGTACATATCTATGAATAGTTGTTAAAAATTGTTCTACATCTTGATTTGTTTCTAATAAACTATACATTCTACTTGGAATTGATTCTGCTTTATCAGCGTGTATTGTAGATAAAATATTATGACCAGATGATATACTGTTACGAACAGCCATTACGGCTTCGGCACTTCTTACTTCGGATAGTAATATCCATCTAGGATTTTGTCTCATACAAGTTACTAGCACATCAGAATATGAAGCTATATTATTAGTCTTCATAGCTACTATATCTCTATGAGGAAATATTTTATCTAAGTGTAATTCTAAGGTATCTTCTATTGTTATTATTTTTTCATTTTCTTTTGTGTGAGCTGCTAGGTATTTTATGAATTCTGTTTTACCAGATCCTGTTTCTCCACTTACTAAAATATTACAATGTCCTTCTACGCATTTTAATAAGAAATCATGAATATTTAGCCTTATATAATCCTCTGCTATTATCTTATCTTTTTGTAATCTTATTTTAGCAGGAGTTTTTCTTATTAATACTGCTATTCCATTTTTTGCTATCGAATCGTGTACGAAGTTCATTCTTAGTTCTGCTGATTCTGCATCCAGAAATGGATTAGCCATATTAAATGATTTACCCATAGAATTGGCACACTGGAAAGCTATTTTTTCCATTAATTGATTATTTATTCCTGTGTTTTCTACTCTATATACTCCTTGAGACAATGTTTTTAACCACACTTGTCCATTATTACTATATGATATATCGGTTATATCATCGTTCTCTAAATATTGCTTTAATGGGCCAAAGTCTATTTGGGTAAAAGCCTCATCCATACTTTAACCTCCTTTTTATTTTCTTTTTTATCCATTTGTTTGGGTATTATTATTAGTGTTTGTGTTATTATCAGTCTTTGTATTGTTTTCAGTCTTTGTATTGTTTTCAGTTACTTTATCTGTGATGTTAGGTAGATCATCAACTGATACAAATACTGTTTTTGAATTAATAAATTCTTCAATATCATGACTACTTACTGTTACTGTATCTTTTTCTGTTAGAGTAGCAGTGTTTGGTATTAATATTAATTCTACATCATAGTCATCTAAGTATAATGCTTTTCTTAATAGTAAATGTGTTTCTTCAGGAACTGCAAATAGCATGTATGCTGGAGTTCTTGTTTCATCACTATTTTCAAATACATGTTGTCCAGATGAATCTTTAACATCTAGTACTTCAATATTACTTATGAATTTTCCAAACATTACCTCACCATTATCATTTAATGATTTATAATAAATATTAATATGACTACCTGGTGCCATTGAATTTGCATAAGTAGATGCTATGGTAACTGGATAGTTTATTACTGTATAGCCTTCTGGAACATCTGCAAATGCTGAATCCGGTAATTCATCTCCTGATACTACTAAATCAGAATAGAATAAACTACCTTTTGCTATTATAGTGTTATAATTGGAATATTTTCCTACTATACTATTTATATTTGTATAATAGTTTCCTACTAAAAATGATTTTGGTACATTCATTGTTCCTATCATATCTTTTTTTATGTATGTTCTTGGTTGAATTGTCTCCCTTGCATATGGTACTTGTACTAATTCTACTTTTGAATTAATACGATAATTATAACCGATATATAGCACTACCAAACATACTATAATACCTAATATGGTAACAGTATTCTTGTTACCAAGAAATTTTTTCATTGAAGCTTTTAAGTTATTCATAATTTTCCTCCTTTTTATTTTCTTTAACTTAATTTATATTTATATTCTTCATATTGCCATGTTACTATGTATTTTATTATCGCATATTCTTTTTCAGCACTTGTAAGACTTTTAATTGTTACTTTCTTATTCTGCTTATCTATTTTTATGCTATCTTTATTATACATGTTTTTTTCTATGTTTGCAAGTGTTAAAAAATAATCATAATCACCATTGGCATTTTTAAAATATATGTCTCTTTGTAATATTGCCATATTTAACTCTTCTTGAGTTAAATTACTTGAATCTTTATATTCTACATTTGATAATGTTACATTTTTTATTTTACCTGAAACTAATTCGTCAGGTATATTTAATTCTAATGTTGCATCATATTTTTTGGTAGCATTACTTTTCTTTACTATTGAATAGTATGTCATTTCTTTTTTCTTCTTTTCATATGGATTTTCTTCTCCCGATATTGTCTTCCCATTATCTCTTTTACCAACATATTCAAATATTCCCGTTAATTGATTTAATACTTCATAATTGCCGCTAGTATTATATATTTTGTAATTTTCTATCCCTGTATCTATTCTTACCGATACTTTAGGTGGCTCTTCCATTATATCAAAAAACTTTATTGTATATTTTGTGCCGATTATTAGAGTAGACTCTGCAAATCTTCTAGTGAAATTTTCAACAAATTTTTCTCTTACTATTTTAAGTTCTCCTGTTTCTCTATAATATGAAATGTCAATCGAATCAACCATAGCGGCTTCAGTGATTTCTTTTAATAAATAATAATCGTTTTCATTAGTAGTTGTTAATTGTTGGAATAATAATATTATTGATACTCCTATTATTCCTAAAATCATTGCTCCTACTGTTACTGTAGACCATTTCATGAATTATCACCTACTATGTTATCTCTTTTCTTATCAAAATATTTATCAATGAATGAACTTTGTCCATTTTCAATTGTTTTCCAATCAAAATAGCCACCTTTATTAAGTTCATCTTTATTATATTTCTTAATCTCACTAGTCTTTTGACTATCTAATGTAATAGAATATTGTTCTCTATTATAAGAACTTTCTAATCTTTCTTTATTTCTTTCTATATTATACCAATCATACCAATTCATTCCTGGATTTCTATTAGGAAATGGATTATTTAAATCTATTGGTCTATATATAAATGTATATTTAAGATTTTTCTTACCTCCTGTAGGTTGCCCATATAATGGATACAAATTAATATCACAATTATCTTTAGAACCATTTAATGTATACTCCCATGTTCCTGTCCAAACTTTATTTTTATCTTTACTATCTGCTTTTACGGATGATTCTTTTAATCTATCCATACCACTGATAGTAGCTACTATTTCATATTTTTTATTACTATCCCAATCTATTGGAGTGTAATATTTATTATTTAGACCAAGGTTATCACCTTGTTTATAGGTTACTTTACCAGTATATTCTTCTACTACTGAATTTGGTAAATATACTATACACATGGTTGTTAAAGTATTTCCATTAGTAAAACTACCAGTTTCTTGACACTTTATATTTTGTTTAAAATAATCATCAGGTATTTGTTCATTACCAAATTTGACATTCTTTAGTCCAAAACCATCAACAAAATTTTCTTTTAATTTGGCTTGCATTTCTTTAGTAATATCTTCTATTGTACCTTTATACTGTTTTACTAAACTCCAAGATATAGTATTATGATACATTATACCAAATTTAAAGCCTCCACCAGCATATGTATTTGTTGGGGTTAATATTGTCGTTATTGACCCTGTTTGTGATATTTTTACATTTGCTTTCGATTTTATTTCGTTATTTGCATCATTTGTTTTAACAGTTAATTCTTCACATGTGCTTGAAAAAGATGAACTAGAACTATTACACGATGCTTTTATATTTGGCTGACTTGGTTTACATTTTTTGTCATTATATACTTTTATGACAAACTCTCCGGTTGGTTTTACCCATGATGCATATAATACCATTTCTTTATCACTTCCAGGATATCTTTTTCGTTCACCACGCCATCCTTTTTCTACATATACTATATATCTTCCTGGTGAGTATGTTGTAGTATTACCAAGTATTTTAAATTCGTTAATTGTCGAAGCAGAATATCCATTCTTGAATGCTCCTATTGTGGAAGATGATATTTTATATACCTCTCCTTCTACTGCATCACTCCATGAATATGGTTTACAATGCGCATAGTCCTTTCTTACGTAAGTACAACTTCCTTTTGTTCCATCAGATGTTTCTACTACATAATTTCCATTTATATCTCTAAATATACCTTCAGATATTATAACCTTTACTGACTCTCCTGAACTATTTTTTACTATTTCTATATTAGGATTATTTTTTATATCAGGTTTAACTGCCTTATTTAGTGAAAGAGTTTCCCAATTTGAATAACTTCTATTATATTTATTTTGATAATCTCTATTAGTAACTGCTATTTGAAATCTTATTTGGGTTCCATCTTCAACATTCCATTCTGATGTATTAAAAGTTATAGAAAAACCAATATTTTGATAAAGACATTGACTTGAGGCTACCCCATCAGTACATCTGTTGTTCCATCCTGAAGAAGGAAATGTACCATTATATGCTTTTTCACATTCACTTTTTTCAGTTTGAAAGTAATATTGTTGACAATAAAAATTATAATTTATATTATTTACTATTGAACCATTTACTTCTTTTTCACTACCAACCTGATTACCATTAGAATCAATAGCTCTAATTTTGATTTTTTGGCCACCGCCACTTTTAACTATACTTGAATCGTTTCCTTTATAATCTGTATAGTTTTGTGTACAATTTATGAAAGCCCATCCGGTAAATGTGATTTTTTCATCTCTAATATTTAAATTTGTTACATCATACCTTACAGCACCACAGTTACCTTTTTCTGCTTTTACATTTTCTAATAATGATAAAGATGTAATTATAATGAATAAAAATAAGAATATCTTTTTTTTCATTTTAATACACCTCTATTTCTTCTCTTCTTAATGATAATAGTTATTACTGTAATTAATATAATTACTCCTACACCACTTATTATATATAATTTATATTTATTTAGATAATTTATTATTATTTTAAAATAATTTTTTTCATTTTTTATATTGCTATTATCTGAATCTTTTATATTATTTGTAATACGATAATTTTCTACTCTTTGTTTGAAACTATCATAACTTACTTCATATTCATAATATTTGCCACATAAGGGAAATTTTTCACCATCTACTCCTTTACATAAAGGATCTAGAGAATATATATTAAATCTTGGTAATTTAAATCTTATTGTGTCTATTTCTGATTCACACTTGTTAGAATATATATTTATAGTCCATGAGCCATTACTTAATGTCATATTTACTTTATTATTTTGTGGTTCTTCCTTATAATTCAAGCCATCGTTAACTATAATATAATAGTTATCTGGAATATTTACTATGTCTACACTAAACTTATTATAGTCAGTACCACCTTCTTCTGTAGTTGCATTATCAATGTGTTCATATATTATTTTAATTTGTTTTGTTTCTTTTTTTAATTCTTTTATTTCCTCGGTAGTACAATCAGCTTTTATATATGGAATACTCAAAAATAGTATTAATATAATTATCGATTGATATATATTTTTTTTCATATATCTCACCTTGTCCTATTCTATAATTGATTATATCATTTTTTTACTTAATTTAAAAGAAGTTTTTGCATTTTTTATAAAAAAGTGATATTATTATTTTGGTGATGTTATGAAAAATAAAAAAAATATAATTATGATTATTGTAATTTGTTTACTTGGTGTAGGAATAGGATATTTATTATTTAATAGTAGTGATAATGGTTTAATTGAACTGAATTATAATGAATTAACAACTAAAATTGAGAATAAAGAAGATTTCGTAGTTTGTATTTCTCGTACTACTTGTTCTCATTGTAATGATTATAAACCTAAACTTAGAAAAGTAGCTAATAAATATAAAATTAATATTTACTATACTGATATTGATAAGTATAATAAAACTGACTTGGAAAAATTTAATAAGTTAATTAGTTTTGATGGTGGTACTCCTGTTACTATATTTATTAAAAATGGAGAGGAAAAAACGACCGCTACTAGAATTGAAGGAGATGTATCCACTGATAAAATTATTGATAAATTAAAAAAGAATGGCTTTATTGATTAAGGCCATCTTCTTTTTTTAGATAATCTTCTCCTTTAAAAGGATCACTTCTTAATAAATTTGGAAAATTTTGTTGTCTTAATGCTTCATATGTTATTAATGCTACACAGTTAGATAGGTTTAATGCCCTAATATTCTCACTGGTTGGTATTCTATAGCATTTATCTAAATTATTATGAAGTATTTCTTTTGGTATCCCTGTACTTTCTTTTCCAAATATTAAATAATAATTTTTATTTTTATCAGAAAAATCTATCTCACTATATGCTTTTGTTCCATATCTAGTAAAATAATAATATTCCCCTTCATTTTTATTTTTAAAATCATCAAAATCTATATATCTTTGGTAATGTACTTTATCTATATAATTTACTCCACTTCTTTTTATTCTTTTTTCATCCATTACAAATCCAAGTGGTTCTATTAAATGTAAATAACTATTTGTACCAGCACATGTTCTCATTATATTTCCTGTATTTTCTGGTATTTCGGGTTCATACAAAACTACATTAATCATTTATTACATCTTCCTTTTCTAGGTATTTTTCTAACAATTTGATGTTATATTTATTTTCTTTTATATTATAAGAACTTGATATTTTTCCATCTTTTATTATTACTATTGTAGGAACTTCAGTCATTTCCTTACCATATTTTTTATTTATTTCTTTTACTATGTTGTTTTCTTTTAACTCTTCAGTTAAATCTAAATACAATATTTTATTATTCAAATTATTTTTATTTATAATATTTTTAAATTTATTTTCAAATAATCTTATACTCTCATCATTTAATTTTGATACATATATAATTGCATCTTTATTTTCTACTAAGTAATTATTTAATTCATTATAATTAATTACTAACAAATAATCATCAAGAATTGGTGTTTGTAACTTGCTTTTTTCATAGGTGTTTTTCCACAGAAAAAAATAAATTACTACTACTATTGTTAATATTAATACTATTGATAATAATATATAATTTTTTAATGGTATTTCTTTTTCTTTTTTCATTTGGTACCTCCTTTTATATTGTATCATATTTTTTTTGTTTTTCAAGAAATTATATGATTTTTTTTTAATTATATGCTATAATATTGTTGCTTATTCGAGGTGAGGAAATGAAAGAAAACTATAGTGCTATGTGTGAAAATATTTTAAATAATTTAAATGATAAAAAGAAACTACTATTACATAGTTGTTGTGGACCTTGTAGTAGTTATGTAATTAGTTATTTAAAAAAATACTTTGATATTACTATTCTTTATTATAATCCGAATATTTTTCCATATGATGAATATCTAAAAAGAAAAGAAGAACAAATAAAGTTAATTAATGAAATTGATAAAGTTAATTGTGTTGATATTATTGATTGTGACTATGATAATGATTATTATAATGAATGCATTAAAGGATTAGAAAAGGAACCTGAAAGAGGTAATAGATGTAAAGTCTGCTATTACTTAAGAATGGAAAAAACGGCTATCTTAGCTAAAGAGAACGATTATGATTTCTTTTGTACTACTTTATCAGTAAGTCCTTACAAAAACGCCGAATGGATTAATAATTATGGAAAAGAACTTGAAAATAAATATAATGTTAAATGGTTATATTCTGACTTCAAAAAAAAGGATGGATATAAATCATCCATCTTATTATCTAATAAATATAATTTGTATAGACAAAACTATTGTGGTTGTATATATTCTAAACCCCAGTAGTTTTTTTCTGAATTAATATGTATGCAACTACTACTACAGCTATTGCTAACAATATACATATTGTACCAATAATGATATATTTTACATTAGCTTTTCCTTTGTTATTTAATTTTGCTACATTAGGTTGTCCAGCTATAGGTACTGTTCCAGTAATACTTGCTAAACTTGGATCTGAAACAATTGCTAATTTTTCTGCTTGTGGATTTGGCATATTATTTTCTGGTAATATATTATTAACATTATTATTAATACTATTATTTGCCAAATTGTTATTTAATGTATTAGCAGGCATTTCTTCAGTAGTGTTAGGAATTACATTTGTTGCTTGGCTATTATTATTTACTACTGGCGGTATTGGTTCAACAACAGGTGTCTCATTTACCATTGGTTCCTTAGCTTTTACTTCTGGTGATAATGTATTTTCATTTTCTGCAGAAGTAAAAATAGGTACAGTACTAACTGCTTGTTCAACTGGTTGTACCACTTCATTACTTGATGGAATTTCCCAAGTTGGCACCTCTGATGTCTTTAATACTGGTTCTTCAACTTTTAAATTAGTATTATAAAAAACTTCTGCTAATGCTACTAGTTCTTTACTAGTTATTGCTATAGAACAGTTATTATAATACTCTTGTTCACCTAATGTTGGAACATCATTACTTAATGATAACGTATATTTTTCTGTTAAACTACTTAATAGTTTATCTGCCGGCTCACCTTTTTGATTATTAGTTGGAATTAAAATAACAATATTATATACAATTTCACTTAATTTTGCTTTCTCTTCCGGCATAATATTATCAATAAAATATTTACCTTCTGAATTTAAAATTAATCTAGATACAAAAATTTGTTTATTTTCTTCATTTTCATCAATGAAATATACTAAATAATCTTTGTTATTAAAATTAAACTTTACTAAACTAGATGCCTGCATTTGAGTATTATTATTTTTATTCATAATTATAAAATTTTTATTCATAAAAAAGTCCTCCTTGATTATATTAATGATAGCCACTATCATTTATTCTGAAGTAAGTATATCACATTTTTTTTACTCTTACAAGCATTATTTGAAATTAAAATTAATTTTTATCATTTAATTTTCTCACTTTGGTCAAAGTATTTCTATTTAATTCTTTACTTTTTATTAATTTTTCTTTAATTAAATATACTTTATTTTTATTATCAATTATATTTTTTTCAATTAATTCAATTTTTTTGTAGGCTTTATCATATTCTTTAAAACTATATGATAGAAAGTAATCTTTAAATTCTTTCTTTAGTTTCTGAACATCTTCTAATGCTAAATCAATATTATAATTCAAACTATCTATATCATATATTTTGTTATTGATTTCACTTTCATAGTTACCTAATGAATAGATTATTTTTTCTTGTTTTTCATAATGCATATTTTTTAACATGTTATGTAATAGTTTTCTAGTTGCTACTGTTCTGGCACCAATACCTGGTAATATTCCACGCAGTGGTGTAAGTGAAAGCAACCAAATATATCTTAAACTTGATGTTAAAAAACCATTCATCCCTTTTAACTTACTTTCAACATACTTTCTCTCGCTTATTTTATCTACTTTTTTTGATAATTCTTCAAGATAATTATTGTTTTTTTCTATTATTAAATTACAACAATTTTCTACTTCCTCTAAATTTACTATTTTGTTTTTTGCATCTTTATATTTTTTATCTCTTGCAGATAATTCTTGAACTCTTTTATTACTTATTTCTTTCATTTTTTCTGTTTTTTCAACTAGATCATCTAAGTTTTTATAAAGATATTTATACTCTTCTAATAATTTTATTTTCTTAGGGATTTTATTAATTTCTTCTTTTTGTAAAGTTTTTCTATAATTTATTATATCATCAATTAATAAACTATCATCTAGTAACAATGGTTCTTCAATTAGATTATTATTTTTTAATAATTTATATTCTTTATTAATCTTTTCTAGTTTTTTTAATAATGTATTTATCTTGTTATTAATATCAATTGCTTTTAAATATATACTATTATCATCCTCATATTTATTTAGTATATATTCTTCACTTTCTACTATTTCACATTCATTTTTTAATCTTTCTAGTTCTTTTCCAAATTTTAATAAAATTTTATTTTCTAATTTATTATCATTTACTATTTGTTTATTATCTTTATAATGTACTTTAATATCATTTGTTTTAAGTTCTTTATTTGTTGCTATTTTTTTTGAATTACCTTTTTTAACATAAATATTATTTTTTTCTTCTAGTGATACATTATTGCTTTTTGTATAGCTAATAGTATTGCTTATATTATTATTATCAGTTTTTTCATATGTCTGGCTTTTAATACCTAGTTTTTCTATACCTTTTCCAATAATTCCTAAAATTAAAAAAGGAGAAAATAGTACTATTTTTATAGGACTATCATCATTTTTTGCTTTTATTTCTTCATTATTCTCTTTTATCTTTTTTCTTTTATTTTTATATGAATACTTTCTTTCTCTAAATCTTTCTCTGATTTCGTTTGCCATTAAAATCACCATTGTTATTATAACATAGAAGCAAGAAAAGAAAAAGTCCAAATATCTCTAATTAGAGATATTTGGACATAAAAAAATATTGGCAACGACCTATTTTAGCAACTAATCACTATCTTCGGCGCTGAAGTGCTTAACTTCTGTGTTCGGTATGGGAACAGGTGAACCACTTCGCAATTATCACCAATATATTTTATCAATTTTTATTTTAATAGTTCTCTGAAAACATGATAATGTGGTTAATCAAATTAAATAATTTTGGGATTAAATCCTCAATCTATTAGTACTAGTCCGCTCAATGTATCACTACACTTCCACTTCTAGCCTATCTACCAGTTAGTCTTTCTGGGATTTTACTTGTTAAACAATGGGAAAACTCATCTTGGAGAGGGCTTCACG